>Ga0210059_1003142_pt1 | contig 26293 bp, 18 predicted proteins | sample Ectturendosymbi2_FD_188042 | JGI IMG/M metagenome (GOLD analysis project Ga0210059, IMG submission 188042) | Ecteinascidia turbinata endosymbiont from Florida, USA - Sample 2 (SPAdes) (version 2) | ecosystem: Host-associated > Tunicates > Ascidians > Unclassified | place: Key West, Florida... | reverse complement strand
GGGCGTCAGTAAATTTTCATTGGGTCGTCAACAATTATCCAGGGGGGCGCGAGCCTTTACGCGTTCTAACATGGAAAGTTTTTGAACGGGAAAGTGTTCTGTCCAAATTAGTTATTTAAAATCAGGGGGACTTGAAACAAAGGTTTAGTTACTTAAAGGAGGCGTGGTAGAGAAAAGGTTTATAGAATCCCGGTATCGGTTGGAGAAGCGATGCGTGATGAAAGGTGGTGCGTTTTTTTATCTCACTAATTTCAATCACAAGTCGAAGTAAGCTGGAAACGCACCATACCAAATCGGAAAAGCCAGTGCACGACTTACATCCGTGTTGATAAACTCAGGTCGGTTCTAAAGCTGCTTTCGAATCCGTCAACACCTCGGTAAACAAAGAAACTCTATTAAGTGTCGACTTACTGTTTGGTTAGTTCGTACGAAGTGATCATGATGGCGCATCCTGGAGCGACCTTTGCGATACGCGGCATCAGCCCTGAATGGAAGACAAGGGTAAAATAAATGCCTCTCGCTGTAGATATAAACGTGGCAATGCCGAACTTTTAATGGCGAGCAAACACAAAAATAATAGTCGGCTACATATTAACACTCAGCAACTTTATTGGTCAATTTTGCGGAACAAGCGGGTGATGTGACCAATGAAATAATCTAAAATTTACCATTGCTTAGCACCTTTCGTTTTTAAATCACGGTCGACATCCAAACACTACTTTTTACTGCTCTTTGATGAGAGACGTGCATATTGCAAACTACGGAAGCAATGTTGCTGGCCGCAAATATGGCTCTGTGCAATCTTTCTTCGGGCAGACTGGTAAGTACGGCACGTAAAACAAAATACACTAAAAGCACTCTTATATGTTGACCAGCCTCGACATAAATTTCATACGCAACAACATGGATCATTATTGCGACGAAGCGACATTCGGAAACGTTTTAAGTCTGAAAGTCGTAAAACCTGCATTTCGTGAAATCTTTTCGTTGTGTTCGAGGGTTTTTCATACGAGTCAAACCTCGAATGAGAAGTTTCTTTTGCGTTTGAACTTTAAAGCGAATCACTTGCACTGATTGTCTTCAGTTGCCTGTGCAGCAAATGCACTTGGTGGGCGCTCGTTCAATTTGTTAGTTATGGACATGTCGGCAAGCTCTGCATGCGTAAGCTGCATGAGTTTAGCACAAGTACTACTAACACAGGGGTTCCCAACCTGGGGTACATGCATCCCTAGGGGTGCATTTGCCTGTCTGAAGGGTACATTTGAGGTTAGCAATAGAAGGGAAAATATATTTACTATTTATTTCTAAATATTTACACATATATCAGTGAATATTATTTTCAAAAAACATTATACGCTAATGTTAAATATCGATGATTAGCCATGATAAAAAAATTGAGAAAAGTCGATCCATGCCATCGAAAGAAATTTTAGGGGTATATGCCCATCTGTCGAAATGTTGAAGGGGCGCATGGTCAGAGAAAGGTTGGGAACCCATGTACAAACAGAGCGTTCTTCACGAAACGACCACGCTCCATATACCGGAAGAAGTTCTGGGAATTCGAAGGCAGTATGAAAATAACTGAGCAAACATTTCCAGAATCTGTTGGCAATACTGTAATAACATCCTCAAACTGTAGGGCACATCCGTTAAGGCAGAGAGACAAAAACAGTGAAGAAAAAGTGCAAGGATTGGTTGCGTCAGGATCCCTGTCGGCCCACACACTTACCTGCTAATAAGCCTTTGTACCCACTTTCGGAAACAATTTTCTTCATCACATTCCACGTCCTTGCTTGGCTGTTTGCAACAACTGCGATAAAGATAAATTAAAATAAAAAGAAATTTAACAAACAAACGGAATAAAGAAATGTTTCGAGAAGTTACCAAAGCACTATTGACAATAAGCACTTAGCGGGATTGGCTTTAAGAAAAGGCAACGCCTAGTTCAGTGTTTTTCGATCTTTTTTTTGTCCCATCACCCCTTATCGCTCCCGACATACCGTAACCCCCCCAAAGACGTAAACTTCTCACTGCGATCTAATTATCTGCTTCTACAATGTAACAGCCGCGCGGAAAGTAATAGCAGCGATGGCTTGGCTGCTGCTGATGACACAACAAGTAATTAAAGCTTGACACACACAATGTAAGCTTTGTGACATCATAATCACATAAGTGAGAACGCGCCAGCGATGTATCACATTTTCCATCTAATCCAGTAGTTGACCTGGGTTCGACAGAGGTCCTCTAATTACATAAATTCAGCAAACGATTTTGGTTATATTTTACTAATAAATCTTCGTCAAAATTGAATAGACTTCACTTTCATGAATCAAATTAGCGCAACATGGTTGCCACTGTCGCAAGTAAGTTCATGCTACAGCACAGGATATCTTGGCAGAAGCATGACTAAAAGCGCGGTTACAATCGCAGCAAGCTAATCACCACGCACTTTAGTATATTTTTAAATCACTTTACTTTTGTGACGGAACAACAAAAAAAATTTCATTGTGATCTTGTTTGCAGCTTATCTGGGTTGTCTGCAAAAGGCGGAGCTCCGTAAATGGCGGAGCTTGGTTGCGGAGGTGTAATGACGTAACCGGAGTGGAAAAAAGTTGCGTTGCAAAAGCAAAAAAAATAAAAAAAGTGAAGGATAAATGTTGTATCATTGCAACTTAATATGCGTTTCCTCCAAACATGGAATGCATGGAAGTTTGCGATGTTCAAAAATTTTATAAATTCACAACTGTTGAAACCTATTTTCTTGTCCCCGAACCATTGTGAAACTCAGATACAAAAAATTATCAAACTTCAAAATACACTTTTTTACCGTAGTGCAACATCACCTTTTGTAGTACAATTATTTTTACTTCCGTTAGTTCTCATTCCTCAAAGCAAAACATCGGTTTCAACGACTCCGGTTACGTCATCAAACCTCCGCAACCAAGATCCGCTATTTACGGAGCTCCGCCTTTTACAGGCAACCCATATCTGCACCGCAGGTACTGCATTGCACAGAAAACTATGACGGCTGAGTTGCTCTTTCATCAGCTTATCGCGAAGCAAAAGAAACATGCAGTTGTCTAGATATTGTATGTAATGCACAGTATAAGGCCAACATCACTGTGCGTGTCAAGTCACTTTTGATAAATCACGTAATATTGAGCAATAATTTCCATTGTTTTTGCTGTTGTCAGATTACAACTCTTGCCATAGCTTTTCTGTCTGAAAAATTCGGTTGAGAGTGATGTTCTACACACCGCTTTCACACATTGCATGTTGCACAGACACGCAGTTGTATAAATAATGCTGCCTCCAATACTCGCTGAAGCTCTCAAATTGTTGAAATTATTAATTACGCATGAAGACTAGGGCGGGATTCAAACACTTTTGTTGAAGTAATAAGGAATTTCTAACAGATCACTTAAGCAATTCAAGTAAATCAGGAAAATCGATATTTAGACTTAAAACATGCGAGTATATCAAACCACTGCAAAATTTAAATCACATAATGGGCGAATAGCAATTTGTGACTCACAAAGCGCTCGGTACAGGCAAGAAATCTATTCGACTCGATGGCTTATTTTATGTGCGATGATGCATGTCATGTATAATACTGCGTTTACAGCAGCAGACGTGGTTTCTAAAATCTTAACTTTTTACAAACAAAATACTTGTAATATTGAGTAACGGAAAAATTGCTTATTCAAGTAATAAGTTAAGGTTTTCAAGTAAGTAATTAAGTAGCCGCTTACTTGATCCCAGCCCTAGTGAGGACGCGCTCTATTATCGCATTTTTAAGTAGCTGTACGAAGAACAGTCCTTCTCTATTATTCTATTCTGAAGTTCGTTGGCTGTCTCGGGGAAAGTAGTTCAGTCGTGATTTTGCCTTTGAGTGCAGAATTGTGTATGTTTGCGCAAGATCACAATCACAGGTATCTAAACACTTCGAGGGTTGAACTTTTCATCTCAAGTTTGCTTTTTGGCCGACATCTTTGGTGCCCTGAATTGTCAAATGCAAGGAAACCCGGTAGCGTAACTGTAATAGAATCTATAAGAGAAAATTAGTGACTTACGAAAGAAATTGCGACTGTGGTGGCAGCGATTGGAAAACGACAACTTCCATAATTTCGACATTTTTGAACGAGCTTGTGAACAGCTCCGATACTGCGCTTAATGGTGAAGGAAGTAATTTAACGAACTGTAGAGGTTTAAGCCCGTATTTGCTGAGTACTTGCAGGAATTGGAAAGATCTTTTGAGTACTACTTTCTCAACCAACGGCAGTATCCAGCATGGATACAGCAGATATTACCTTTTCACACTGCTACTGCAGATACAAACAATCAACACATAGATTACATCACTGAGTTTCAGGAAAGTGAGATTCAAAAGCATACCTCGAGCGCAAGAAATTTTCAAACGTTTTGGTGCCACCAAATGGAAGGGTATCGCCGTATCACTAAATTGGCCCTCGTGGTTATCTTTCCTTTCATAACCACGTATCTACGCGAACATGCGTTTCCTATGCTGGTGGAGTTCGAAACATAAAACGGTACAGGTTTGCTTGTCAAAATGACATGAGGTTTGCCCTTTCTCAAGCAAAGCCACGAATCTCGTAAACTGTCGCCATAGAAACAAGAACAGGAAAAACACACTGAGACAGCCATGTATTATTAAGTTTAAACTGTTGGCTGACTTCGTTTCAGTAACATATGCTTGCTATCTTATTATTATTTGTTTTGTTATCATTATGCAACAAACTGGGTTTCGACGAAAGCTTGGAAAACAACGTAGGTATTCGGCGGGTTTGTGAAGGTTAAGAACCACTGACCAAAATCAAACAAGCTTTCGTTCTCAGAAACACAGGATTATTGTAATTTTAGCCAACCCAAAAAATACCCGGGATTAAAAAACACTCATAAAAAACAAAGTTTTCAGTAATGAAAATATCTGTAAAATATGCTTTTTGTCAACTGTGTAAGTCAAAATTCATAGTTGTAAAGCATTAAAAACAATTTCAGCAGCTGCTTAGATTTGTAACAGAACTAAAAAATTAGTCTATTAACACGATTTTTACGTTTAGTCACAGAAATCATTGGAGTCTTGGAACTTATTCCGATTGTGTGCTGTTGTAGGTCTTAGCCAAAATAAGTACTGAGTAGAGCAAACTACAGTAAGGTACAAACCCTCGGTGAGAGCTACTTTTTTGGATCATAAACATTTTGCATTGAAGACCCCACAATACTTGACAACTCTTTCACCTCGCTTCAGCCTGAAGGTACATACAACTACTGCAAATTTGCAGTATGCTTAGTCTTAGGATTATGTCAGTAATTCACACATGTTTTTCCACGGACAAACCTGTTCTAATATATATGTCACACAAAATATTTTCACAATTCAGTTTTTCCAAATAAGGAAATTTTTGATTTTTTTCAGGTGGCAAATTATCTACAACTAACAGTTGAGCTAAGCCTCTAAACGCTGAATACAAACATTATACGAAAATTCAGTAATCTAAACGTCACTTCCAAAAAAACGTTTCAGATTAACTGCAGCCATAAAGTTTTTAAGACTGCACCGCATCTTTGATTATATTATTTACATATATATGTTACGTCCTGCGCTTGGTGATTAGTGCATCCGCTTTGGTGCCAGTAGGTCTTGGAGTTCGACCCCAGACCGGGCCTCACTAAGGGCCTTGTAACTCGGCACACCAGCCGTCTTGCCCAGCGTACAGAGTAAAGGGTTCTATCAAGTCAGTTCGGACAAAAGATGTGCAACCCTACGTGAAGTCTTGTCGTTTTGGCTTGCCTGGCACACCTTCACCGGGGGTCTCCAGCTTGGGTGACCTCTTTACCACCTGAAACCAGGGGCCTCCCAACTTTTTTTGCCAGAGGTCACATAAGCCAGGTTTTTTAAGGAAAATGTGAGGTACCCAGTATGGACCTGCAGAGACCCGATTTCTCTGATCCCAGGGACCCGATTTTCTCTGATTCTGGGGACACGATAATATTTTCTGACTGCAGGGACCCGATTTTCAATTATAGGGACCCGAATCGGGTCCCTAAAACGCCTTAAAAAAACCCTGCATAAGCTATTACACAACAGTTCGAGGGCCGGAAATCTTAACGAGATTGTTTCGGGATGTGTTACATTGTACAAAATCAATAATTTTTTTGTAAATACAATATTTTTGACAAAATGCCTTCGCGGGCCGTAGTTTGCAGACCCTGACCTTAAACATAAGCTCTGCCTCGTATGTACGCATCTGCTCGTTATATTTGCTTTCGCGTTGTACTGCCCACACAGTGACGACGGGATGGGCGATAGTAGCAGTGGAATATATGCTAGCTATGGGACACCAATCGCGTAAAATTCTTTTTTCCTATTTATGTCACTAAAAACCCGGGCTTCCATGTTTCTTTAATCCAGCACGTGGGTTGTTAATTTAAACATAAACGTTTTTTGCCACAAACCCTGCAGAAATTCCAATCACGCTATTCCAGACATTGCACAATGCATCGAAAGCCATGGCATCAGTGGAACTTACTCCGTTACAGTTGCGCTCTTGATGTCACGCTGAACCATCAGCTTGTGTTATGCACGTTCCAATAATCAATTAAAAATTATGTTCACTTTTTCTTTACGAGATTGCGCTGAAAAGAAGCGGAACCATAGTGTAACCACGCAATCTGTTGTGTTATATCTGGATCAATCAATCGTATTATGAAGTTACAAGGTAAAAAGTAATTAACCAGTTGATTGTTTTGATTATAATAGTGGCTTAATGAAGTAAATGATCGTTTAGTCTTTTCGCTCGTTATAGTTTTACCCTGTTTTTTTTTTCGCTGAAACATTTCGGTGACATTTTGGTCACTGAAACGTTTCGGTCATTTGTCTCACAGCTATATTAAAACTGGCCATTACAGTGATTTTTAGCCTAGATTTTTAAACGTTCCGACCGAAATGACTTAATTTTTTTCAGTCATTTCAAAAACGTTTTGGTCTATGACCGAAAAACAGGACCCCTATCACCCTCTTCGTTTTTTTCTCCCCCGTGGGGGGCGATATCGCTCATTTTGAGAAACACTGGTCTAGCTGGTGCCTAAATGCGGAGCAGGCCGACAGAAAAAGTAGAGTCGCAGTCGCTGACAATCGCAACTATGTATCAAATATTTACAACTCAACACTTTTGTGTTGAGCTACAAATAACAGGTCATATCACAGGAGCGGTGTCTCCAACGATGGTGGCGGACTTAACTGCTGCAGAAACGTTGTCGGTGCCTCCAACGATGGTGGCGGACTTAACTGCTGCAGAAACGTTGGCTGCTTCTTAAACGGAAGTCGCTTGCTTCGGTAAAACTGAAAATGCCACTCAAGGGGGTCTAACCAAAAATGTATAGAAAACTGAATCAGCGCAACACAAAACTTGTTACAAACCTCCCGTCATTTCCATTTCGCCCAACGTGATTTGACGGCGCGTTTTGACGACATCTAGCGGCAATGTAACGACGGCAGAGATTGTCCCGGCAGTGAAGCCGCTCACAAATGAACGAACAAAAATGGACGAATGATCGATTTTCATTTTGAAGAGCTCGTACAGATACCAGTAAATCACTAAAACAACACATTGCAAGCATAAGATGAAAGTGAATGTAAAAGACAATGCAGCAACTACTTTCTGCAACTGGATTCGTCACACATGTTCTTGAAATGTCACTGACACAGTGACAGTTACAAAACTATGCTCGGTCCAAAACAAAGTTTTTGTCTCACGTGAGTTCCTTCGTAACAGAAAACAGGCAGCTTACTGGAAAACGGGATGTCTCGCAGCATGGTGGCGCCAAGACCGATCCATAGAGATCTATAACCTGCCCTTTTCACAGAAGATTGGACGGCAGTGTGAATTTCTGAGAAAAAAGGAAAGAAACGATTAGACTTGCTGCCCACTGCAATCAAACAAAATTTTTTCTGGCTACGGCCAGCATCTAGGGATTACCTTAAAGATCTAACAGGCCAATCCTATAATACATATTGTTTCAAGTAAAAAACAAACGTATGATTAGCAGCCAAGCGCGCAATCCAGCAGCGGGCGCAACTATGTTTATTTAGCCAACGCAGTAGGCTCATGGTCTTTTAGATTAGTGTTCATAGTGCATAACAAAATTACAGAGATACAAAGACAGCGTTTTGGTATTTCCACTGATAATTGTTTTAAACTCCTAAGACTCTGTTTCACATTACTTACATATAATTATCACAGTTGCCTGAAAATTTGGCATTAGTTCATCAAAGCTTATCAAAGGTTCAATATTCTCAAACACATTTAGAACCTTTGCCCTTCATAAGTCTGTTCTGGATACGCTGTGACGCCAGAAAACATATTGTGCGGCATGTGGCTTAGTGTAATGCACAGTGCATACAGGGAGTGTATACCTACATTACATTCTCCGAAGGTTAGCAAGGCGCGGAAGTTCTGTTCCGGTCTGAAATCCGTCCGGAAAATTGCTCGTCCATTCCGCATCCGGTTTTAGCCGGATCTCTAGCACTGTTTTTCAGATATTTATAGCAATGGACTCGGGGCCACTTCCAAACACGTGTAACATTCCAAGGTGCGAAGTGGGAGCATACTTTACCAAGGTGCTAAAAATGTCAACATGTTTATGCAACGGAATTTTGAACTTATGCTGTGGCGCAAAATCAAAACAGTGAAACAAAAAAACGAGCGCCGCACGAGTTCAGCGATCGGCACCTTGAAGTGTTTGTTTACAAACGAAATAAACCAGACAATCACCCTTATACGTCAGAGGTTTGGATTGCATTTTTGTTCGAATCAATTCCAACGGGGATACGACGGTAATAGTTCCACCTGCAAGAACGGATAGCAGTTTACAAATGGATGGTACAGATAATGCTGGTATATGTATTGCCGGAGTCAAACGCTGTGTTGAAATGCTTAAGAATCGGGCAAATCTTACGCATATACAACCGCAAGCAAATAAAATGAACCCCCATATTTTTTTACTAATTGTAAACCGATTTTTTTCATGATTCACAATTTTTTCATTTTGCTCCACGATACATTCTATAAAGTATCACTAGACCTTTCATCGATGACTCGAATCAACCACCAAAATTGACAGCTGGGAAACCACTCTCTTCTGCCGCTTTAGCTTGCAACACGCAGCAAATAGTATTTAAACATAGTGAAGTTGTGCATGTGGACACGATGATCACATCTGACAAGAAACAAATAACAAACGCGGTCAACCGGTACAGCGAAAAACACGCAAAAGAGCTCGGGTGCGTACATCGCGCTATTGCTCCAGCCACGATGGGTGTGTATGGTTTCATCGAAGGGTCTACTTTTGACACGAAGTACGCTCGAAGGTTGTCATACGACGTGTAGTAAATAACAGTTGCAGGAATAGCCATGACTCTGCACAAGAACAAATCATTCATAACGCGTTTTATTAGATATTTCAGATATTTCATGCCAAGCAGACGGTGCGGACTACACACTTGAGAAATGCAGTAAAAGCTGTTATCTTTTTCGGCTTAAGCTACAAAATATCAGCAAAAATTCTTTCCTGAGTACAAACAGAGCTCGGTAACATAACGTTAGACAAGGTAGGTTTGAAGTGTCAGGATCGAGGAGAGACACTAATTCACTCACAACTAATATTATCTGATAAGTGGAAAAATACAACTGCTACTAAGGTCCAATCTAATTTGAAGCAGGTTGCCGACTCACTTGCGTGTTCAGTTTGCTGAAAAAAAAACTGCAGATGTGTGCTTGGCTATCCTGCGCTCAGCAAACCGATAGTGAAGTTTGTTTGCTCAATATAGCTGCGCTGGTAGAATTCTTAGTTTTGTTTCTGTTGTGTTTCAGAAACCGTATTCGACGGTCGATCGCGGTTGAAGTTTGCTTGATTTGTGATAAGTATTTGCGTCGACCATTTTTCGTTTCCGCAAGCGATTCCCGTAGGGAAAACTAGACTGCAGATCTGTTGATGCACAGAATTTGTGAAGTGTCAGAATAGGCGAAAGATCGTCGAATACGCTCATGACTGATGGATCCCCGCAGCTCGCAAAACCAGGCTGGCGCCAAAACACTTTCTTTTTCAGGAACAATTTCAACTCAATGCAGTTATTTCTGCACTGGTTCTAGGGCAGGAGCAGAAAAGCAGAACCTTGTCTGTACATGTAAAAACGAAAATAAAACAGAAAAAAACTACCGAACGCAACTGAATTGAGACACAAACGAAGTCATCAAAGGGTAAACAGCAGACGATTATATCAACGGAATTTTGATGGAGAAGTAGAAAAAGAAAAAAGGGGAACACTGCTCCAGGTGCTTCATGCCACTGAAAATAATTTTGGCTTCTCCAAGGAATCATTCCATGCTTCGAAAAATTCAACAGCTTACAGTGTTGGGGACAAGCCGCTCCACAAAGACGTTATTCCCTCTGCTCGCGCTATTTTTATCATTGCATCCTGCAGAAATAAAAACACATACACTGTTTTACATGGAGTTCAGGATTGAAAAATGTATCAAACCCAGAAAGGTGCTGCAATAGCATACTCCGAACTTTAAAACTTTTCAGTCAAGAAGGTGGTAAGCAACTTAAAATGACGATTACTGCAGCTTTTATTCATATAGTCCGATTCGAAAAAATATTTTTGTTATTTCAACGGAGATGCTTGCATGGGAAGGCCAATCTGGGACTTGGACTTGTAAAAGTACATAAAGTGCACCTCGAACCATTATATTATGTTTGTAATGTCATCAACGTTGCATGTTTTGTACGAGAAGAGCAATTTCAGCCAAGAAACGGAAGAGTCCCGCATTAGAAAGTAAAGAGCACTCCAAAGGAACAGGTAAAGTAAGACGAAACAACAGCATGTACAAGGATCCAGATTTAATACTCGCTTCAACGGTATTTCAATGTTTGAGAAAAATCGGCTGAGGTCGGTGAAGAGCACAACAGCGCTCGACACATCGCATCTGTTTTTTTTCGGTCATATACCGAATTTTTTTGAAATGACCGAAAAAATCAAGTCAATTCGGTCATAATGTCCGACAAGGTAGGTCAGAGAATATTGTTTCGGTGAATTTTGATACTATTGTTGCGGTTGGGAAGCCCAAGCAGCAAGTGCACAAATCTTCACACTGTGGCAACAAGCAACAACAGAGTTCACCAACGAGATCACTCGATTATTGCTTGTTCGCGCCACACATATATGGCGTTGTTCTTCGCGCACATTCCACTCGTGGTGAACCGCGCATTCAGCGGAACGCCAGCGGAGAGGTTGCAACATTATCGCGGGACAAATGACCGAAATGCCTCAGTGCAAAAAAACAGCTTCGCATACTGCTCCAGCAGCTCCGATCAAATTTAAGCCTTTACGATCAAATTTAAGCCTTAATTGGCATAGTTTACTTGTGATTCTATAACTCCGGCTGGCTTGAAGTAAACAGCACAGCTTTGAGGTATTATAAAATTGTGGAAAAAATGGGCAAAAGCCTTTGCCGCTTATTAGTACGTGTAAATGTGCTTCTCAAACTTTCGACTCCGCGATGATATGAAACGAGAATGATTACGAGAGACGAACACAAAGTAGAAAGAACTTGGGGAAAGCTTCAAAGCACACTAAATGAACACTTTTTGGAGGTACTCGAACTCATACATACAGTACATACGAGGTGAGCTGAATCGCACAAAACAAAAACGTTAAACGTTTTTTTCTATTTACAAGATATTTCAGCTGACATAAAACCGCTAATAACACTGCACCACTTACAAAGGTCCCAGTAAATTGCCCAGGTCGCTTGTACCACTTTGATGTTTGTGTTGTCGAGTTTCCATTCATACAATAACAGAGGTGGTCCATCAATCCGTTGCAGTACAAAAAGCACTTTTGATCGGCCCGTGGAGACTGCATTCGGATTTTTATCACATCCATAGGTGTAACTGCAAAAGAGCACATGACAATGCACAATGTGTATAACAATACAAATCAGCATCTATGAAATGAAAGCACCTTGCTAAAAGGATATATTGAACAGGAGGAAGCTATTCAAGAATGTGAACACACTACTGTTGCAGACAAATAGATTTGATTGATATGCAGTATAACAGAAGATGAACAGTTAAATCTTTTTAAAAACACATAAAATCTCTTTGCCAACACTTGCAAATTAATACAGATTAACCGAAGCCAATACTATTCTTTTTCAGAAGACTTGCTTAAAATAGGTAAGTTTGCCAATTTTCAGCTAACTAAATTTGCTGTGTTTCCATCAACTCATACTCTGGGCTGCAGTACACAGTGGCTAAGCTGAAGTATTGTGCACGTCTCAGTTTGTAATAAAAAGACAGACTTTCACATGTGTGTTAACGTTAAGTACATTAATTTACCCAACTGGTGGTTTAGTCCACACAAAAGCAGCAGAAAAAGTCAGGCTGCAACCAATACTCTGAAAAAAAAGTAAAGAAACTACAAGCAGGAAACAGCAATCTGCTTCAACACTCACGACCAATTATAACTTATTTAATTCCGTAACTTCTTTGGAATTTAGTTCTCTTATTTGCCCAATGTGCTTTATGACAAACCAACTGCCTCCACTTGAAATTTACACTGGCACAATTGCTTTCCAAATTAGTGGTTAACATCTCACCCTTGATTGAAAATGGTTTCAAAAATGTCAAAGATCTCTCATATACAAAAAGTATAGCCATAATATTGAACTAAATTACACATATCTATCCCATTTGCTACAGAGCAACTGGTATGTAACAAAGATCCAATCATCTAGTTTAGTGCTTATTTGGACAATTCCACATGTGCATCGATATAAGCATTTACTAATGAGAAAGACTTCCAGAAAACAGAACCAACAGTTCAAACCTTGATTAACAAAGCCTATGCTTACACAGATACAGAAGACATACAAACTTTAAATGAAATGCATAAAAAATTTTATACACTTTGGAACTTTCATATTAAAGCAACATTCAAGTCACTTTGCAACAGGGTTCCCACACATTTTGTGTGGAAACCCTGTTGCGAAGCGAAAACAGATCTCACAATTTCATCCTTTTTCAAAATATACTATCGATACCGTGTGGGAACCCTGTTACAAGTTGCAATGTTGAAACAGAGAACACATGAAACAGAATAACACTACTATGGCCAACAACTCAAAATCCACCAATATGATTCTGCCCAAAATTAGAATTTGAAAAACAAACTGATGGGCAAGTCACCTGCAAAAGACAAACCAAATTTAATCACATCTCCACTCACATGGAACCAATCATCTGATCTACAGTAAATGAGCAACATATTCAATCAATATATTGCATCAGTTGGCACAAATCTGGCCAAAAAGATACGATCAATACATCACGATGAGCACATCAATGAAATATATGCTCATGGAACCAATTTGTGTAGAGGAAATTTGCTTCACATAAGACTTGCCAGACCATAAAAATACCAGAAGGTAGATACTGCTTTGGGGTGCACCAGGGGTCAGTGTTATCGGCATTGCTGTATGCAATTGTGGTGGATGTGGTTACAGGGAGTGCCAGAAAAAGTATATTGAATGAAATTCTATATGCAGATGACTTGGTATTGACGGCTGAGACTATGGAGGACCAAAGTGAAAACTTACAAAAATGAAATGCCGTGTTTGAGAGCAAGGGGATGAAGGTTAACATTGGGAAGATGATGGTAATCCAATGAGTGGGACAAAAGGAGAAATACTCACAAGTAAGATAGACCCTTGTGGCATGTATGGAAAGAGTTATGGCAAAGTTTTTGTAGTGCACAGCCTGTCAAATGTGCAAAGATGCCAGAGCGTGATACCCAGCATGGCTAGACATTTCATTTTGTTAAAGTTGTAAGAAAGGAATAGATGTGGAGCTAGCTGAAAAGATATGTGATGGAGTTGAAACTGTAGACAATTTAAGGATTCTGCTATTTGTGAGATAAGGTGAATGCCAGTGGGGGGTGTGAGGCAGCAGTGACCACAAAAGCAAGAGTTGGATGGATGAAATTTAGAGAATGTGAGTTGCTAGGAGGGAGAAGGTTCCCACTCCAGAAAAAAACGAAAACATTTTTGAAGTTGTGTGAGACCAGCAATGTTGTATGGAAGTTAAATGTGGTGCTTGAGAGGAAACAAAATGGTAATTTTTTAGACAACTGAGAGAAGTATGGTGAGAGCAATGTGTGGAGTCAAGTTGATGGACAGGAAAAACACAAAGGCGGTGGTGGTTATGCTGGGTTACAAGATACAGTGGATAAGTTGGCAAGAGCAAATGGGGTAGCTGGGTATGGGCATGTTTTGAGAAGGGATGAAGATGTGCTCAGAAGGGTGCTGGACTTCAAGACGAGGAAGACCAGTGTTTCTTAAACTTTTTTGTTCCATCACCCCCTTTTCACTCTCAACACATCGTTTTCACCCCACAAGCCTGATGAAGCAAACACAAAGCATTTTAAAAGAATTTTTTAGAGAAAATGATGCATACCATGGAACGAAACCCAGTTCAGTGTGACGGATGTGCTTGGCAGCCTTCACAAAGCTTGGAAATGATGGGAGTCATTTTAGTGAGGTACGGTTGTAGATCACCTCACTTATGAATCAACAAGCAGTTTCTTTGCTTTGAAAGCATTGAGGTCACAGCTGAAAATCCCTTTTCAACCAAATATGATGTGGGAAAAATAGAACACACATAGTTGAGCATTTTTGCCTCCTTTGTATTGTTTTGCACGCTATCACCCCATTGCTCCTCAAAATCACCCCTTGGAGGCTATTCCACCCACTTTGAGAACCACTGAGATAGACCAAGAAAGCATGGAAAAAGCAGGCGGAAATTAGTCTGAGTTAAAAGGACGCTTTGAATCAATTAAAGTGTAAAGGACTGAAAAATAATTGGAAGGTCATTAGGTTAATCCGGCTACCTCTGTATTGGGGATAATACCAGATTAACAAGGTGGACTACTACTACTGAGACATCTAAAACAAGATTAAAAATTTTATGTACCTAGGGGCAAAAATTTGCAACTATATAGATGTCACTTACTATTAAAACAAAATCAATTTTCCAATTTCAAGTCTTTACTACAATCAGACACTATAATTTCATCAGAATATATCTATCACCTGCTGATAACCTATCTTCAGCTCTTAATTAAATACAATATTAAAAACGTTAACTATATGTCTGTTGCAAACATCCTTAGTTTAGTTCTCAGCCAAGTATTGACATTTGCATGGAAGAAACTAAAAAACAAAGACCTTTTTGTCTTCATTGGATGGCGTTTTTGGGGCTGGGTACTCATTACTATTTAGTGTCTGTTTATGTTTTGCTGATATTTTGTTAGTCAACCTGTTTTTTTTTCAGAGACATTTCGGTCAGTTTTTTACTGGGACATTTTGGTCACTGAAACATTTTGGTCATTTGTCTCACAGTTGTATTAAAACTTGCCATAGCATTGTTCATTAGCTTAAATTTCCAGACATTGTGACCAAATTCACATATTTTTTTTCAGTCATTGCAAAAACACTTCAGTCTATGACCGAAAAAAAAACAGGTCTACGTGTGGACTGCAGCAACACCTTGGGATTGATTTCTTGGGTCATTGATGTTTGCTGGACAAGTATCCGGTTTTATAATAATTTGTTGTGTGTTTGTATTGTTGCAACCTCTTCGTTGGTGTTTTGTTGTTGAATGTACGAATCACCATGAACGGGATGTGTGCGAAGAAAAACACCCATATATAAGTGGCACGAACCAGCAGTAATAGAGTGATCTCATCAGGTGATCTCTATTGTTGCTTGCTGCCACAGTGTGAAGCTTTGCACACTTGCTGCTCGGGCTTTCCAATCGCAACAGTATATTTGTTAGCTTATTCACTGTGGGTTGTTGAATTTGGGTAGACTTGGATTCTATCAGTGGCATACCTGGATAAATGGATGCGCAAAAGTCTTTCCACGTATAAATTCTGCTGGATTCTTAGAGGCAGAAATGTTTTTGAAACAGTATTATAAATATGCCAACTGTGAATAGCACACCACTTTTTTCCATAGTCAAAAGATTTACCATGAGCTCCTGTGGTTGGGCTGTGAACTGCAATGCCATTATTTTATGTGGGTAGCTTTGAGCTGTGATGTTAGCTTTTTAATAACTGCTATGTTATCCTTTTGCCTGAATAGACTTGTTGTAGTGGTGGCTTATATGCGGACTAGAGTGCTTTCGACATAGATATTTTGCCATGTTGAACTGTATCTTGATTTTACATGGGTTTCAAATATCACTATTATGTGGTGTTGTTACTTTCTTTGAACTGGTTTATCCTTAAATGATATTCTCTTTTATTTTCAGTTGTCTTCCAGTTGTAAGTGTGTTTTTCACGAATCTGTGTGACTGACCTAGAATAAACCTATAAGATGACCAATAAATCTTTAGCGGCTAACACTTTCATTCCTGTGCCATGCATATCTGCAGGTCTGATGAAAACAAGCAAAAATGCCAAGCCATGTGGATGAATACTTCAATAATGACAATTGCAAGCTTGATTGATGTGTCTTCAGCTGCTTTTTATCTGCTCATGACAATCAGTGGCGTGTTTCATGTTACCGACAACTTTGCATGATGGTCAATTGGTCATGGAGTGCGACAAAGTAGTAGCTACCTTTGATGTTTCTGTGAATTACAGAAAAATAATGAGTTGCAGCTGACCATTTGGTAACAAGTGGATCTTTTTCTGGCCCAACCAAATCGGAATGAATGGTTTAACTGTGCAACAGTAAATCCTTTTGTTGTTACTTTCTTTAAACGCCTTTAACTATATTTGAGATCTTTTATTTTCCACAGCTGTTTGACAATTGTATTTGTTGTGTTTTCTATGTCTGTGTTTGTACAACAGTAAATCCTTTAGTTGCTTTGTAGGGCATTGACTAAATGGCAGCTACAGCCATTGCTTCATGCTCAAACATCCTGATCGCATATTCTATGTTTGGTATGCTAAACAAACTGACCTGAACTTGTTGGATTGTTAAAGTGGTGAAACACTTACCAACAAGTGAAGTCAAAGCACCACCAATGCTTGAAGCAATGATCTGCTGCACTGGAGTGATTTCCATGTTTCAATATGTTACTTACACAGTATGCAACTGGCTCAGCATTACAAAATTTACAACAATCTAATTAAAACTTCACAAACAACATTTTTCAAAACTAATTGACTTTGAGCAACATCTGTCAAATAGCACACCAAGAAGTTACATTGCACACTAAAAAGTAGACACACATGTACCACCTACTCTTATATTCAGTTGCACAATAAAAAGCAGACACACATATACCCCCTACTCTTACAATCACGCTTGCAATGAGTTGCAAAATATATAACAGGTGATGCATAAGCTTGCAATACTTTCCCACACTCAAATTTCTGTTTTGCATGTGATAACACATGTGGAACAATTTGTGCATATCGTAAGTATGACCACTTCAGAAAAACTATTTTCACAATCATAATATTTGTAAAATGAATCATGCAAGAGAACTTCTACAATCAGAAAACGCTCTAACATCGAATAATTTGATGCTATGATCTTCTCAGAGTATATATTTCATCTGGGCATCATATCAATATGTTTTTCAAGTTAGAAAAGTACACATATGTAGGACTTCAAGTTACATTAACACTTTGAGAACTGGTCTATGATATATTCGTACTTCGATTTCGGCCTGAAAAATCGCAGTTTTCGGTTGCCTTACCAACGCCCTAGCTCCTCCACCAATTGCGCTAGAGAGCTGTTCAAGGGCTCAAACGGATCGGCCAGTCTAGTAGATTGGACTTGAAAAAAAATTTTGGTTGCGGGGTGCAGATTTTTTGTGACTGACGTCATAAGTGAATTAGTTTTAGGGTCATTTTGGCTCATGTTGCCTGGCCTAGGGCCCAACCGCTAGGCCAAAGTGTTTCGCTGAAGTTTTCATTGGAAACTAGGCTCGAGTCAGAGTCTTTTGAGCCTTTGATCGACTTTCTAGCATTTCTGGTTCAAAAGTTATGATCTAAAACAAACAAATTAATTAATTATCTAATTAGTCAAATATTTTTACTAACTTACATCATAACTTTTGAACCCGAAACCCCAGCAGGTCATCCAATGTATCAAAAGACTTGGATTGTAGCCAGTTTCCAGTAAAAACTTTAGCGAAATACTATCACCTAACGGTTGGCACCCAGGGCCAGACAAATTGGGCCAAGGTGGCCTAAAAGCCCTCCACTTATGACGTCACTCACAAAAAACCCGCAATCCCCAAGCAAAAAATTTTTTTCGAGTGCAGACTAGAAGACTTGCCGCATCTTTTGAGACTTTTACTAGGTCTGTAGAGCATACCGGACCAGAGAAATTCTCGCGCAAAGCCACGTGCGTTTAAGCGTTTTTTTTTCCGAAAATCCCCGAAAGCAGCTGGACGTCAAAGAGTTAAATGCATGAACTCCTAACAAACAGTTCGTTTGTTCAAGACCTGAGATCCAATAACGTTGTCATGTAAGGTTTTTCTGCAGACTTTTCCCCCTCTGTTTAAGATTGATGAAAAGAAAAAGCATCATTCTTGTATAATTGTTTTTGGTTATGATATGATATTTGGGAAAGACATTAACTTGAGAAGCTAGTGATATATAAAAGAAATTTGCATACTTCGTGAATTATCAACCTATTTGATTTATTATGAAAAACACACAATCTTTGTAGTTATTCAAAGAGCTACTTGTATTTTATTGAAGTCCAAAATTGCATGAAAACCACCAACTAGGAATTAACTCAAGTAATCTACACAACTGTGAGATCACACCAATGCAGGTGTAATGGAAGTGGTTCAAAGCTGTCAAGCATCATTCACATCACACACATAAGCTGATGAAAAATGAAATGTGAATCACACAACTGTCTGGAAATGAAATGACTTCATCATATATCACACCTGCATTTAACAGCTACATGATTTAAAGAACATGCATGCTTTCTACAAAACACAACATTTTCTTTGTGCGGCACCAAATGTATATACAGTAATTATTATTATCAAATAAACCAACAGCAGGTCTGAAACTTAAGATTTTAGTGAACTTTTATTGCAAGGCCAGATAAGTTTATCATTTTTTCACACCAATTAGAGAAAATTGACACAGATGTACAAAATCTTAGCAGTTACACAAAACAAATCCAACAACGAATCATCAAACACTAATGAATTTCCAGAACAATGAAAGTGCATCTTAAATTAACTGTTAAGTTAATAATAAGGCAAATCTTTATAATCTGTATGAATGCACTACAATCCACTGACCAAATTCACAGAGCACCTTACAGGCTTTTCATCTGTGCCATTAAGTCATCTAAAGAAGTGCTATTTGTAGTTGCTACTTCCGCATGTTTGTCATGGGTAGATTCCTCTGGGATTGTATAAGCTAGCTTTACACCTTCTACAAGTTGAGGAGTTGGTCCACTAGCATTTCGTAATTCGTCAGCTGTTGTTTCAGCAACAATCTCAATACCCCACTCATTTGCTGTTGAAACTTCTACTTCCTCTTCGGTTTCTGTTGTTTCTATGTCTTGAGGCTGCTCCTTTAATTTTTGTTGATATTCTCTTTGTTGCTTGCAACAATTTCGATCATTACACATGTCGTTAGGTTTCATGTCCATACAAGGAAAATAATCAAGCAATGCATTATATGCTAGATATTTTGAGACTTTTCCAAATCTAAGCAAGTATTTCAGCGTATTTTGTACTAGAAGTCCAGCAATAACACCCATAGTAGTTGGCAAGCTTGCAGCACAAACTCCTTCTTTTTTCAAAGTTTTCTCATCTGTATGTGTTGCAACCACAAGTGGAGGTGCACAAGCAAAGCATGCTGTTTCTCCAGGAATTATTAACTGTATATGACCAGATACAGCATTTTCACTCACACCAGATTCAAACCACACTTGAGCAACTTCATTGCAAGCTGTGTTTATAGCCATTCTTGCCTCAAAGTTGTCTACGCAGCTGAGGACAAGGTCAACTGGTCCACCTTTCTTACTGCCAGAACTAATCCTTGTAATAAAATCAGCAAAGTTTGCCACAGTTGTGATATTATAATTGTAAATCTCAAACTCAACATCAGGGTTTATGTTTTTTAAAGTATGTTCCGCAGCTTGGACTTTGCTAAGTCCAGCTTGATGTGGTTGAAAAAAAAGCCGATTCATGTTTGCTAATTCCACTTTATCATAATCAAACAAAATCAGTTTTCCAATCCCACATCTTGTTAACATCTCGGCAGTGACACTGCCAACTCCACCCACACCAATAATAGCTACTGTATAGTCTCTTATTGATTCATAATTATTAACAATGCCCATTCGTTTCAAAGCCATTAATCGACTATAAGGATTTGAATCCACTACTTCAGAGCTCATTACTGCAATCTTCTGACGCATCTGTCCAGAAGCATTTTCTTTACATTTTTTTAAAGCAGCTAATTCCTGTTCCAATTCACTGATTCGTAGTTGCAGTTGTTCAGGATTCATTGTTTATTTAGAACTGTGTATAGTAATTTCAAAGAAAAAAATGATACTAAGCTAACAATAAAAGAAATTTTTAAGTATAGAATTTATCAGTTTTTCTGAGAAAATTTCAGCTTCATACAAAATCTTAGTACCCATATTTTGATTTACCTTGCAGCCAGCATGAAATCACAACTAATTTAAGCTATGCACTTTTTTTATCACATGCAATGCAATGGATTTATTTAATGATAATTGGCAGCAGGCCGAAGCCTGAATAATGCTTTTTGTTGGGAAGTTGAGGTGAACATTCTTGCTTACAGAGCACTACAGCGAGTTGCTCACTGCTGTTAGAACAAACACCCAACCTTTCGAAAGAGAGGTGGACACTCTCCCACTGAGCTAATTGCCGCCCCAAGCTTTGTATTGAATGGTTCACAAGGCAAGTTCATTGATCTCTTTACTCTTAAGCCACAAATTAATTGACAATTTAAGTCCCGCACAAACCCAATTTGGGCAAGTACATGTTCAGCCGTAATTGCCAATCTATGAAGCTATGGAGCTGTTACAACTTTTCAAAAATGCAAAGTCTTACTCTTTCGATTTAAAAAAATTAATTGATAAGTTTTGAGTTTGAACTTTTTTTGGGGGAATGACAAAACTGGGGCAGGTCAAGTTTTTTTAGATGACTTCATCAGGGTTTGAGAAAATGGTTCAATTATTCCTGTAATGAATCGTTAGGGAATTAGCTAATGAATATGTTGTTTTGGCCATAACTTACTCACCACTAACATTAGAAAGCCTACCTAAGGCTCTAAAGATACACATTTTCACCTAATTTTTTTATAAGAAAATACAAAGAAATTACCCTTAAAACTTTTTTCTCAAGCCCCAATGACATCATCTAAAAATCTTTGATCTGGCCTGGTTGTGTTGTCATTCCCGAAAAAGTTTTAACCCAAACTTCGCAATATTTGTTTAAGCCAAATATGTCCGACCGTGGCCTGCATGCAGCCCACTCAAGGGTTTTGTGCAGCCCAGTTTAGGTTTTTGCTATAGTAGAAGTACCCTACATGCGGACAACCTGTCCTTATTTTGATAATCTTGAATTTGACATTTTTGATGCAGGTGGTCTTCAGTGCCACTTTACCATGTCTGTTACCATTGCAGTTAGGATTCGAATGCTTTCAATATATTACCTTAAGCTAAATTTAGTTTGTGAAGATCAAAGTAAGTCATTCAGTGTGCGGCCCTCAAGGATATGTCATTGATTATGCACCCCTGGTCAAAATAGTGACATAATTTCTGGGTCAGTAAGCCATTGGGATTGGACATTGCTGGTTTAATTGAAACTATAAGATTTTCCACATTTTTTTAAAAGTTTGAACCAATTTCTCTAGCTCTTTCAGCTGGAAAGTTATGGCTGAACATGTGTGAGCCAAAATGTTGGTTTGCAGGACTTAAAGGGTTATACAGCAACAGACATATTTTGCAAATCATTGAGTGATAACCAAACCATCAAATATTAATAACCATCTGTAACAACTTGAAACAAGTTCAGTAATAACATACAAATGGGATATGATGTTATTCCGAGGAAAGCATGTTCCTTACCAAATAATCCTACTTTGCAATAGTTGATGTATGATTGCTGACATCACTATTATAAAAGTTTTAAGCATTAACCTAAACCTGCACTCACCATAATTTCTTAGGCTTAAACCAGGACAAATTCAAAACCTGAATGAAATAACCTGACAAGCAGCCGAAGGCCTGAGCTTAGCAAATCTTATACCTTATTTACTTGTTTTAAGATTGTTTGAGAACACATAAGTATTGTAGATAGATTAAAAGGGAAATTTTTGTTACTTTGTTTTAAAGCTGGAATTACCTCGCAAACTCGTGACACCCATGTCTGATCTCACGATGAAAAGAAAAATGATGCAACAATAAGCCCCCAATTTAACAAATAGCCATTGAGCGGAATTATTTCATAACAATTAAATGCATCATCAGGCTGGAGTTCATTTTGAAAATTTCACTGAAGTGAAATTCCGGGACATTTTGCTAACCAAGACAGGACACCAGGACAGACTTTAAACTAGGACAGAAACAGCCAAACCAGGATGTATGGTAGGTCTACCTAAGCCCAGATGAGACCAGTCATAATTTCTTCAATAAAATTGATAATCTTATTGCAATATTATATAATAATCATTGTTCTTTAAAAGTACACACAGAATTAAAGTAAAAATCATCTTGCACAATTTAAAATTTGAGAAGGGTCAGCAGTGTCGGTACCATCAGCGTAGGGTTGTACCTCCAGCATAGGGGTTGCTTCAGAAAGCAACTGTTTGTACATCTGGCGTAGGGATGCTTTTAGAAACACAGTCAGTCACATAGCACCCCATCCATATTTATATGGACCAGATACTCCAAATCGCTAGTCAAAATATGCCAAATACATTCAATAAATTTTAAGCAAGCAAGACCAGCTGAAAAAGTTCTAGTCTATACAAAAGTTTATAGGTAGTGTCTATTTTACTGGCGATATTCTGGCAGCAACAGATCGGCTGGAGCTATTGTGCCGGCAGTCAAAGATTCGATCTCACTCTCGTGGCATGACGCAATACAAATAAATAGGTCACTTTGTCAGGAAAACGCTGTCCTGCTTAAGATGTAATGGTTAGGTGTTACAGCAGCTGCTATGCCAATCGCCCAATGGTTTGTGGTTCGACTCTCACCTTGACGACTTTCGTTTTGTTTTTTATCTTTGCTTTTTTCCAGGCTCCGCTTACTGTGCAAGTGTTACCTTTAGTTGTTAGTGTTGTTAGGTTAGGGTAGGTTAACGTTAGCTTAGTGGTAGGTTAAGGTTAGGTTAGCGTTAGGTGAGGGATAGGTTAGGTTAGCTTAGTGTTAGGTTAGGGCTACGGTTAAAGTTAAGGTTAGGTTGTAGGTTTATCTTTTAGTTATATAACTTATATATACTTCCTTTTTACCAAGCCTTTTGCTGCTGCCATCCTGGCGGCAAAATAGACACTGCCAAGTTATATATCTCAAACTACTACCTAGCCAGGTTTAAAAAATGTCAAATGAAATAGGCCTAGGCTATTTTCTGCCAACCAACAGTCAACACTATTCAAGAAGACGGCCTAAACGTGCCCAACTATGAATGATGATACACAACACATGCCAAACAGCTATTTCCATGCAAAAGCAATACCTCAATTTCTTGAAATCTGCATTAAAATTAAGATTTAAAAATGCCACTTTTAGGCAAAACCCAGACCAGTGTGAGTGTAAGGAATATGACATGTGGTTTCCAGCGCACGAGAACATTTCGCAAGATCTGCACGCTCCATTGCATCACGCAGGCAACATTCCTTCGTAGAGGGAGGAGGAGGGGCAGCCATCAAACTGTCATATTTTGGGATCCAGATCAAGTCCTGATTTTTAAAAAACTCAGTCCAAGTCAAATCACAGTCCAAAATATTTTTCAAATGTAAAGTCCAAATGAAGTCCAAAATAATTGAAAAATGCAGCCTTTCCACAACAACAATGCCTCATTTCTTTTCAATTAACTCTGTCCAAATCCCGTCCGAGTAGATAGATAGTGTTGCAACCTCTCCGGTGGCGTTGCGTTGATTGTGTGATTCACCACGAACGGTATGTACGATGCACATTTCGAGGTCCTGTGAACCAGAGATGATCACTATCCGGTTTGCCGGTTGGATATACGGCAGGATAGTGAATTTGCAACTGGATAAGGATATCCAAAAACTGCTTTGAAACGGGAACCAGATACGAATCCGGATATCCGAAACGCTTTTCTCAATATTTCGAGGATTCAGACTTTTGGAAAAAGTTGCACATTGCACAATCATTCATTTATTATCTTCAGAAGCATCTTTTCAGCCTTCTGCGCCATGACAAGTTTGTCAGCATGAATTTGTTCCTGGTGTGACAAGATAGAGCTCTCTTTCAGTGTACATTAAAAGGACGTTGTTTGCTGCGTACCTGGACTAAAGCTAGCTAGTGTAGACCTACCGTGATCTGTAGAATAGACTTAGACTAGCTAGAGCACTAGCTCTTTTAATGTGTTCTGAAGTCTACACCAGGTCTTGCAGTCTTCACGCCTATTCTACGTGATCCTGCATTGACTGGTTGTTGGGTGATAGCCTACTAGGCCAGATAGCTTTTTTAAACATGATATGCGAGATTGTTGATTTGTGACATTGACTTGTTAGACTGAATTTTTAATCAATCATTTCAATATGAATGACAAATTTTAATTTAATTTATTAGTTTATGAGCAGACACGAAGTCCATAGTATGAACACACACACTCTGCAGAACGCAGGTTGATAAAAACAGACAAAACAGAACGTAGTACAAGGCATTGAAGCCGGTGGAATCACAGGGTTACAGGCACTTTTTGCAACTGCATTGAAGACAGAACCATAGGGTTACAGACACATTCTTAAAACTATTATTAGATAACACGTAACACTTGTTACAGCACTACTGCGGAGTAGGGTGCTAATTCCTAAATTGGACTAGTCTAGGTAAAATGTGAAAGCATTGTGGCTTGTCATGCCATCGATCAAGCGGACACTGCAAAGTTCGCTCACTCAGTCACAGAGTAAAATGCGATTATAGTGTTCAAAGAATAGTGACGAGTACAAACAATTTGACTGCATCAAAACACGTAACCATACGTTGTTAGATTTTCTGCATCTTTCGAGAAACAGGTACATGTATTTACGTAGCAGAGCCTCAAAAGTAGGAATGTTACATTGAACCTGATGACTACCAACGCTCGCTCTCCAGGGCAGGTTGTATAGAGCTCTGCAACCAAAATTATATGCCACCCGCAATCTCTGCATCCCTGACTTCCTGAAATTACACCATGATTGAGATGCATACATAGGCGTAGAAAAGGAACGCAAAAGTACGTTTTTAACTGCATTTAAACAACGGGAAAAAGAGGCTCGCAGCTTGTTTGCTGCACAATATTGATATCGCAGTTGTCTCTGAATGTCTTTGTCATCTGAGAGCTCAGTATCCAATAAAATCCCCAGATATTTGCATTGGTCAACAGATTTTATATATTGACCACCCAATTTCAAGATTGGATTGGCTGTGCTTTTTGCACGCTTAGCCTTAAACGTCATGCAAACAGTTTTGCTGCAGTTGAAGATAATCCCATGCGGTTCTGCATACGCCTGGCACACATCTAGTATTCTTTGCAACCAACGTAGACTTGGACAGAACACACAAATATCATCGGCAAACACCAAGTGATTTAATAGGGCTTCACCAATATAACACCCTACTATGCTGTTTAGTTCATTTGACAAATCATCTAAATAAACAGCAAACAAGTATGGACTCAGTACTCCCCCTTGTCTAACCCCATTAGACACAAGAAACGGTTCAGAAAAATGCTTGCGTCACTTTATTTGTATCGTTTGTTCTTTGTAACAATGTTTCAGTAGGCGCACAAAACACATTGGCACCATTCTTTGAATTAATTTCTCAAATAATTTCATGTGTAGTACTCAGTCGAATGCTTTCGAGGCATCTAAAAACACAGCATGCACAGATGAACCGTGGGTTACAAAGTATGAGGCAGTTTGCTTTAACAAAAATGTACATTGATCAGTACTATGACCAGCCTTAAAACCAAACTGATTGTCTGTGGTACCAAGGAAAGGAGAGATGTT
>Ga0210059_1003141_pt1 | contig 26314 bp, 15 predicted proteins | sample Ectturendosymbi2_FD_188042 | JGI IMG/M metagenome (GOLD analysis project Ga0210059, IMG submission 188042) | Ecteinascidia turbinata endosymbiont from Florida, USA - Sample 2 (SPAdes) (version 2) | ecosystem: Host-associated > Tunicates > Ascidians > Unclassified | place: Key West, Florida... | reverse complement strand
TGTCGGATTCTGGGGTTGTGAAATGTGGTCTACTGATGAGTGAGCAACTTAATGACTCCAAACCCTTGCCTTGGCTCACCTCAAAATGTTTCAAAGTAAACATCTTCTGGTAGAGGTTCTACCACAAACAGGCTGTAACTTAGGTTCTACCACATACAGGCTGTAACTTAAGTCAGACTTGTGCTTGAGTAGTTGCAAGCATACAGACAAGTTTTTCATGTACCCACTGACTATCATAAACAATATGCACACAACACATTTATGGTTTTGTGCACATGGATACTATCAAAATGCAGGGGTATCAAACTCTGGATGGAAACGGGCTAATTTGAGTTGAGGAAGAGGTCTACTGGGCCAAGATTGCAGGGATACATCACACATATCATGCATCTTATTATGTGTTATGGTTCTGAACCACTGTCTTTATATGAATTACGTTGGGACATAGGTAACTAGCTCATGGGCAGCAGGTCTGAGACCCCTGTCATATTTTCTGTGTATGTTACCATCATTTTGTCATATTTTCTGTGTATGTTACCATCCTGTCATTTTCTGTGTATGTTACCATCATATTTTCTGTGTATGTTACCATCACCCTGATGCTGCATATAATTTTATTATTGTTGCTGGCAAACAACAAAATGAGCTCTAGCCATGTGACAAGCTTCTCAGGAATCTGCCTGCTTGGTTATGTTTTCATCCTTTTGCAATGATTCAAACTTATACGTATCGTTCAGTAATACTTGTAAGTCACAGTTAGTGACTTACATAAGTGAATCCATTACAATTTATTTGCACAGGGAAACTAGTTTTATGTATATTGACACAACATCTTCAGTCCTTGTTCAAATGGTGGTAGTAAAATATTTTTTGTGGCAACATTTGAAAATCGAATCAGTAGTTTAATTAAGCCAAATGGTTCTTGTCATGATGTTACTCATTTTAGCAGAATTTTTCATACTTAACAAAATTGCATGTAAAGTGCACATTGTGACTCTTGTTTGATGCATGGATTACTTAGAATTATTTCCCTTAAATATGGCACTTTATCCTTCGCCTTCACTTTACTGTACTAGTCTATTGTGCCAAGTGTATTTACCTGCATGTTCACAAGGAAAATCAGCCTTCTGTACTTTTAAACTTTGTTATGGGTTGTGTTCCACTCTTGATCCAGAAAGCTGCGACACATTTGTTTATTGCTTGCATCTGTTAAACTTTGTTTATGGAATATTTCTGAGTTCCTTTACTAGTTGTTCACTTGGTAACATTGATGCAAAACTTTCTGAGATCTTGAAATAAAAATTTCTAGTTCCCTAAGAACTAGTATGTCATATGGTAACACTGACAGCAGAGTTAACCCGAAATTTCTGTGGTGTTTAAGATTTAGTATGTTATATGGCAACATCGGCAACAAAATGTGTTATTCCAAATAGCACATGCAAGGATAATGAATCAAAATTTAACTCGGGCATATAATGTCATCAAAAACAGATGATGAATGTTTTCATTTAGTTTAGTAACCTTTCTGACATAACCTGTTCACAGAAGTGACAAACTTAAGTATTGCTGAGTCTAAAAGAAGTATGGATTATCTGCATTCATTGCATTGATAGGTTAAATATTCCGTGTAACCAAAATCGTTTTTTTTTTTATTTTACTTCATGTAGTCTGAAATGTAATGCAATGCTTTCATTTTTCTTGCTGAATGTGAGTGAATTCTTTGTCAGTTGCTAAAAAGAATGGCAAAGTTGCTCAATGCATCCATATATTGCAACACAACATACAAACATACCTTTGCAACTTTTTTTAACACCATTTAACAACAATCGCATGAAGATCCTGTAGTTGTTCTACCTGTCGTATTCCTCATTGGACGGGATGGGATTCCCCTGGAGATAATTGCAGACTGCACAAGCTCTGAACAACTTCTTGGAAAAATCAGTGTTGCTTGCAAGGTAAGAGGTGTTTGCAGCATTCATGCTAATTTTATCTTTAAAATTTCAGATCAAGGCACTTCTAAAATAAAACAAGCTATTTAAAGGTTTCGGTGATTGTCACACTCAAACTCATGGTATAATTTGGAAGGCCGCTTTTTGTAAAAGGTGATTTGTTTGTAAATTAGACTTATGTAAGTTAAACAAGGCAAGGTTTGTGTGTTTCAAAATCTGTTTATGCCATCAGTATATGTAACATTTTGTTTTTGATTAAGTGATTTAAAACTCAGTTCCTAAGTATTTTTAAAACAGCTTCCATACACAACCTTCATTTAATCTACTGCCTGCGTGGATTGAATTTTTTTGTCTGCACCTGCAAAATTAAAGCCCACCCTGCACCTGCAAAAATTTGAGTAATCTTCACGGACCTGCAAACTTCTAACACACACCCTCCTAAACCATACCCGTTCCACACCGCACTGTTTCCTTTTCAAACCCGCATCTGTCACTTTGTGTCTGAAAACCACAAAAAAACTCAAGCAACATGTTTCACTGCTAGTGGAAATTTATTCAGTGGTTCATTTGAAAGCCATCTAGAGCTCTTAAAAAACACTGTAAACTGAATTTTTGAAACCTTTTCGTCAACATGGAGACCTTCTTAGCATTAAGAGCACTTCTCAAAAATAGTATGAGTATGTCATTCACTGACAGACTTCTTGAATTTGCTCTTTTGCAATTCACGACATGCCCAGCCACATTCAACACTAAAGCCGTATTAAACACACCTTCACTAGTTGCCATCATGCAGAAGATATTGCATACAAGATCACTGAGTGCTGGACACTCCAACCTATGGTTTTGCCACAATTGGAGAATGAAGCTACACATTTGTACCACTTGGGGTCACCTTCAAATTAAAATCTCCTTTAATCAGATAGCAAAATTATTCCTTTCGACTAGACCAGTTGTTAGCAAACTATTTTGATGAGATTGTAATTAGACTGTAGGACTGTTGGTAGTTATTTTCTGCTAGCCATGATTGATTCATTTTACTGTAATGTAGCTAGCCACTTGTTTCACATATTTCTAATGTTGCAGGAACTCAGGACACTTTAACATCGTCTTCGCCACCAGTTGTAGGACTTCCCATTTAGTAGAAAGGAGGCAGAAAAAGCTCTTGATTTTCGTGAGGGAAGCAATTTCTGAGTAGGGCATATGTAATAAGGTTGTACCATGGTTTATGAATGATGCTGTCATCAGGGCGGTGAAATTCTGTCCAAACGAATTCCCTGGCTTTGCCACTGAGTTATGAGTCTTCAATATTTCTTGTAAATATTATTTACGCTTTGCAAAGATCTACTTGATAAAAGTATAGGAAAAATCAGCACAAACACCTTAAAATTTAAAGCAAAAGTTGTGTTGATAATCTACATCAACACTAGGCAATCTGTCTTGTTCCTCCGCATCAGACCACGTGCTTGCAGGTGTCACATGAAACAATCAAAATAAACTGCTCTTTGAAACAAAGTTTGTTAATTAGAAAATGGCATTGATGGCAGGCCAAGGCCTGGGATAAATCATTGACAGATTTCAACCATGGTAGAAAAGTGAAGGAAGCATTATAAACCAAGAGAAGACGAAAACAATATAATCAAGACAAACAGAATAAATCAAGAAAAGTCAAAGTGAAAATGACACACAAAATGAAAATATAAATGAATAATATGATAAATAATAATAACATATACCTGCACACACACTTAAAAGGCGGTGGTTTAACAAACGTCACACAGTAATCAATACAATCATCCTCAGCAGTTAGATCTGTCTAGAGGAGCTTTGTACCATCGTAAATGACCACGCGTTTCTTTGTCTATGACCGAAAACTAAAAGTATTGTGTAATGAATCCGTGTTAAAATAAAGCTTTGCCAAATTTGAAAAAGGGGACAAGTCCAGAAAACTATGAAATGCATGACTTTCCACCAGTGGTTTTAACCTTTCCAACCCCTGGGACCCTTATGCCCAAACACATTGGCTTGGAGACCCCTTATCTGCGGTTATGAAATCAGTCAAAGTGGTTGCTGTTGTTTGTGCATCTGAGGGTTGAAAGAACACACTTTAACTTTCCCTGTAGGAAGCCCCAGATTTTTCACTGGGGACCCGTTAGGAACCGCTCCTCTAGACGGAAGAACAACATCTGAAATACTACCAGTAAGTGCGATTAGGCCAGATGCAATAATAAACATGCAGGCCCAATGCGACTGCTAGCTAACAGAGATGTACAGGAGCCGGAGTGTCAGAGTAGACTCTGGCTGGAGTCTTAACGATTTTTGAAAATAGGAATGGAGCCGGAGTTGATTTTTCTGAGGAAGAGCCGGAGCTGGAGTCAGTTTTTTAATAAGAGGTTAGTTTGTTTATTTTTGATTATTATTATTGCAGATTGTTTTTAGAAAGCATGTTATAACATAACCTTCAAATGTACAAAACTACTTCACAGGAAGTCTTAAAATTTTTATACAACTTGGATGTAAGTCAGGTTAGGTTGGTGAGTTTCATGTGTGTAAAGATTTGGACAATTTCTTGTTCATGGTGATACGTTAAAAATCTGTTGGCCAATGAAATTTAGCTCACATAAAAAGTTTAGGTAGTGTCTCAACAACCAGCATATCCAGTTTTCTGTTTGGAAGGACAAAAAGTACTGTATCCAGTTTTCTGCCAGATATAAAACTGAGTTGGAGAAATCTCACTACTGTCAACATGGTCGAGTGGCAAGTGACTAGACAATTGTCAGTTCGGGTGACTCCTTTGTTGTATTTGGTTTTTCTTTTGATGTACTTACACAAGATTGTAAGTAAAAGTTTTTGGACCCTTTGTAATGTACATTTCGAAAAGCAGACAAGTGTTTTTAGACTAGGATTAGGTTTAGCATTTAGGATTAGGGTTTTGTGTTAGTATTTAAGGTTAGGGTTTAGGGTTAGGGTTCAGTGTTAGCGTCAAAGGTTAGGGTTTGTTAGCGTTTAGTGTTGATTGTTAGGGTTTGTGGTAAAGGAGGTAAATGGTTAGGGCTTAGGGCAGGCTATAGGGTAGAAAAATGTATGGCCACCTTAATCCTGTATCTGAGAAGCAACTGGCATGTATGTATTGCAGTGATCAGCAGATTCGTTTGATACATTTTTTAGTCTTTTTAATGTGCAAACCGGTTACGGTCGTTTAGACCAGCGCTCTTCAACTGGTGTGCATGGTGCACCCTACGGCGCACCAAAATATCACCACTAAGAAAAGGGTTCACAAAGGTGCATCACAAACTTGTCACACTAAACAGATAAGTTTTACAAAAACTTTCTCTTAGCAAAAATGAACCATTAACCAACCAATGACTTTCAGGATTTATCCGAGACTGCAGATTCTAAAGTGTGGTGCATAAGCATCACATCACATCAAGCTAATTGTTGTATCTAGATGATTATTTGTGATTCATAAGCAACAGGTTATGAGCCATTGTCAATGAAATATGAAGCTGAGTTACTGAATTAGGGGACTTGCTTATTCAGACCAGGGTACTTACAGACATGGGCCCAAATACGTGGGGGACACAGGGTAAGTGTCAGTAAATAGGGTGCATGAGTTTAAGTGCTTAAGTAAATAGGGTGCATGAGTTTGTCAAAACATGTTCAAGGGTGCACCGTAACGAAAAAGGTTGAAGAGCACACTGGTTTAGACACTGCCAATAGTTTATATAAGGAAGTGACTATGGATACGCCTGGCCTGACGCAATTCAAACAAAACGGTCAGTTTATCATTCATACGGCATGGGTCTCGTGGTGTAGTGGTTAGGCGTTGCGGCTGCTATGCCAATGGACTGGTTTAGGGTTTGACTCTAACCATGCCAACTTTACTTTTTTTTGTTTACTTTTTTCAGGCTTACGTGTTATCTTTACGGGTTAGTGTTAGGTTAGCATTAGGTTAGGGTTAGATTAGGGATAGGTTGGCATTAAGTTAGGATTAGGTTAGCCTTAGCTTAGGGTTGGGTTAGGGTTAGCTTTGCTTTAGGTTAGGTTAGGATTAGTGTTAGACCTACGGTTAGGGTTAGGTTTAGGGTTCATCTTTTACGTTTACTTTGTTTCTACCAAGCCTACTGCACTCTCGTCGTGCGTGACTGTCATATCACAGGTGGCGTATGAATAAGCTTTCAAATTTCAAGATCCACAGGTGTATCTATAGCCACTGCCTTTGGATAAACCACTTTGGAGTTTAAGGAGGAGTCGGAGTCCAAAACTTTAAAATGTGTCGGAGTACATTCAGCCGAAGCAGGAGCGGAGTCGGAGTCAAAAATTTCAGACTCCGTACACCTCTGCTAGCTAAGCCATATCCAGCCTAAAGGTCGGAAGTTGCTGACCCCAGGACTGTTGGTGATTATTGCCAAACCAATACTTGATACTCTCAACAACAGACTTAAACAACTAAATAATTCTACTTTTGTAATTCGGTGAGTTAGAGCGAAATGGCGGTAATTCTAATTTTGATCCTTACTAGAAGCGTCAGTGCTCCGATTTACTTTCTGATTTTGCCAGAAGTGCTAATTTGTCCAACGGTATTTTTAACGGTGAAATGAGAATGCACCCTCATGCAAGGAAAGTGCAACAAAATGGTCACAAGTGCCATACCGTCATCCTATCCCTTGAAATGTGAAAACAGTAAAAACTCGATGATTTCCTCTCTCATTCATTATAATCTGCTATCCGATATTGAAGATTAGCCAGTTGGTTAGTTTTCTTATAACAAGGCTGCCAGTCACAGCATGTAATAAGCTATTGGTTGACCTTTTGAACTTGAGAGGGCTGTATGTAACGTACAAGATTAACCTCGCGTTTTTGTGAACATTACGCCTCTGATGTACGTTATTGTTTTTTTTGTTTTTTTGTATCTTGGTATAGACCGTTTTTTCGTTAACACTGAAATCGATCAACTCGACCTTTTTCTCTGTAAATAACCGACTCTGGTGTTTTAATTGTTTCGAGGGAGCAAATCCATTAATCACTGACGTAACAATCAAGGGACAAATACCACAAGGGCAGAACTGTCAAATCTGCTCACAAAGCACTGACGTAAATACTGACTTTCAGGTCAATACATTTCCCCTTTTTGGAATTGTGGTTACCCACGCTAATATATTATTTTTCTTTTTCTGCAGAACTGCGAGCAGGGAAAAGCATTTGTGAATAATGACTATAGCATTTCCGCTCCTCATTTTTTGCTTGCAATTCTTTAGAACAATATTTTTGCGAGCAGGAACGACTTAAGGATGCGCGGGGCCATAGGTCATTTAAATATCTGTGCCTTGTAGACTTTTCGCACGCAACCATTCCCTTTCTGCATCTCATTTCAATAAAATGCAAAACGAAACTTTGTGATCATTATCTGTTTGATGCATGCAATGTTGTTTACGAAGTTAATAAACTTGCACGTTTCTCCTTACGGAGGACGAAGTATACGTCTCCAGTGGATTTTGTTATTGTAACAAGCAACATGCAGCTCTTCTACAATAGTGAGAACTTTATCAGGGTGTTTGCTAGAGGGGGAAAGTATGAGAAAATTGTTGTCGGTTTTGAGCTTGGATTTTTAACAAATTATTTTTATCATGTTTAAACCTCCAGTCATTTCCATCGTTGTTAAGTAAAGTATGCTATAATCGTGGTGTAATGCGCAAAGGTAGAGGTTTCCAGGTATTCTACAGTCAACAGGAATCAGCAATCGAAGTACAAGTATCTCCAAATGCGAAAGACACTGCGCTGGCTAATACTTTTGAAAAAGAGGTAACGTGAGAGGGGTCCCTTGTTACAGCGAAAATATGACAAGTAACGAAGCACATTTGCACATTTCCCATTGTCTTTATTGTATGAATATGCTTTGTGTTAGAACAGTGGTTTCCAAACCAGGGTGATGCAAGATCGATCCCAGTAAGAAATCTGTGGTCCAATCTTAAACATCAGCAGTCTGGGATAGAATCAACGTTTGAATAAATGGTTCAGTCACTACATTAATCACGCATCAAACAAAAATTATACATACGTACATACCTACGTACTGGAATGGGTAAAACATAAGCAATTACGAAAAGGTAAAGACCTCATGGTAAACGGATGAAGATGTTAGAAACGATGCTGATTAATATGAATAAATGCAGGTAATTTATGTCGAATCAAACACCTTGACGGAATAGGTAATGCCAGGGTTGGTAAATACGCCAACAGCGCAATGGCCAGGTGAACTCTCATAATCGGCCAGAGCTTCGTGCTTAGGCCAAACGTGTTTCTTTGTCACGGGCGACATTCCACGAAGTCATCGCAAATACCTGGTGGTCTAGAGACCAGCCAGTCGACTGATTTCGCCGTGACAACATTATGCGTGGTCAACTTTCCATTCTCTGGGTTTAGAATGTGAAACTGGGTAATTTCAACTGTCAGGAAGGGAGCATGCTTGTGGAAGTGCACAAGCAGCCATTTTGAATGTTTAAATTCCGGAATGTGATACCACATGCAAAATCGGGCAAATCTTCAAAAATACTGAAAAAAGACCAAACAAATTAATTGCAGCCAAACCACTACTGAAAACGCAGAGGATAAGTTCCCAACTTTCGATAATGCTGACGGACTTTGATACGTAGGGAATATTGGGCAAAAATCGACTTGAATTAATGTAAATTATACACAGAAGGCAGGGTAATTTCTAAGAGGGACAAGAAGCGCAATTTTGTTGTCGTGAATTGGTGTCCATTCCAAGGTCTTAAAGTGTATACGTTCTTACTAATTTAAGAGTACTACGCCAATCTATGGGAAGCAGTAGCACCTGCAAAGCACATTCATTTTGCATTATTGGTCTGCAACGCTAACACAGCACTCAAGAGCGTAAAACTCCCATATCTCGTTCCTTAACTTAAATAACTGGTACTGTACCACCAATTGCTTTTGGTTATTAGAAGACAGACTGATGGCAATGCGGAAAAATCCAAATATTTAGGAAGAAAAAAAAACTCGCTGGCGGGCCGAAAAGATAATTTTTCTTAAAATATTACCTTTGTCTTCGTAAGGAAAATAAGCAGAGAAAATATGAGCGAGAGAGACTTCTCTTGATTTGCTGTCTGAGTATCTGCTGATCATGAAGTTTTGTTTGATGTGACGTTGTGTTCCAACTTGGGTGACGAAAATTCTGATGGGACCCCTGGTCTACACCCTGAAAAAAACTCACCGAAATCCTTACTATGCAGCATGCACGCCGATGCATGATCAGTTTGCTTTAAACGTGCATAGTGACCCCGTGGGTGCCGCCCCTGAATTTTCGGCATTGGAAGAAAAATTCTGAATACATGTGTATTTTTGGTGGATTTTAATTCAAATAATTTTTTTCTTTTGAAATCGTCACAATACATTTCTTTTCAAAAAAGTTTTGTAATTTTCATTTTTTAAAATTTTATTTCAAAAAATTGATATTAATTTTTAATAAGATAAATTTAGAACTATTGTTGCGAGTTGAACTGTGGAAATAGCCCGATGTTTTCATCGAAGAACGCATTTGCTGCATCTTAACGCATAAGCTTAGCGTCTTGATCAACGGGGAAACAAATTTTGACGAGTTTTACAGCATTATATGTATTTGCATTTTTTTGGTTTGAGCGCATGAGATATAGATGCTCCACACCCACCTCCTTGCCTATAAGCATGCTTTTGGAATTAACAGGATTGCGACAACTCAAAGCAAATTTTCTGATTTAAGGGAACAAGTCTCTGGGCTGTTGCACGGACGCCCGGTCGGTCGCTAATCGAGAGCTTTCGTGTAGGTTGCTCGATACAGTACTTTGTGGCTGACTTGAATGAGACAGAATATACATACTGGTTTTGTGATTGTATTGCAACTGTATGAGCGAAATATTTTGCAAAGTTTGCTTGGTACTGATGACATTGGCATTTTGCAGTTTAGTATTAACTCATAGATGGCTAAAGTAGTTTTTATACGTTTCCAGAAATATCAAGAGCAAGTATCATCGAGCTCAACTCCATTAAAACCGACAGTTTCTTCACCAACTGATCAAACAGCTGGAACCAGTGGTAAGTTTCCTGCTGTTTACGATTTGAATGTTTACTCTGTAGCGTGATACGGCATTTGCGCTACTAGTTGTTAATGTGTTAGACGGTTTTTGCTATCAAAAGGCTAACAGCTAACTAAGGCTGATTTAAAACAGAACCAGCATGGATTGGCAGCCGCCGACCGCTGCAGGTCTTCTACCGTTTCGTAACGTTAATAGCCAGCAAAATACATGTTAAACTACTTCGTTTAATGGTGTCTTCTGTTTCATAAATTAACCACAGTGTATGTTATCATACAAAGAGCATTGCGATTGAAGACGTAATAGTGCCTTTTTAACTTGGTTGTGAGATGGAAGTTGGATCTAATCTACATAATGCAGCGAGTGAGAATAAGGCATACCACAACTCCAACATTTTCAGGTGATAATCAACGACACTCTAGTTTAAATAAACAGTGAAACGAGTGTGACGTATGAACCAGGGATGGGTAAGCAAAGGAAAACGTCACTAACTGCAGATTGATAAACGGAGTATACAACGAAAAGTAATTAGCCAATGTACGTGTTTTCAACAAATGACTTGGGTTATTAGTTTGCAAAGGCAATAGTTGCTGACTCCGACTGGAATACGATTTTTTGTATTCCCGCCAGTGCCTACAACACTCAAGTTAACTTGTTGTAGCATACAGGGCTTCGGCGACGGAGGTAAAATTTCCGACTCCGACCTTTCTAATATTTCCGACTCCTTAACACAGCGTGAATGAAGTTGGCGGCTGTCAACAGCGGCAAAGAAGCGAGCTAAAACTATTTTAGAAATAAAGTGTTTCGTTGTTGTCGCTAGATGAATGAGTTTAACACTAGCGAGAGCGAGTAGCTACATTTAGAACTGTTCTGTATTTGATAATTTTTAAATGTTCTTGACAAAAAACATAACAAACAATTAAAAATTCTTTAGATTTATTTTAGCTTGTAATATTAATAGTACGGGTAACTGTGTAAGCACAAAGCAAGGCGCACTGATTTTAAGAGAAAGCGGTGTTCCTATGAAGCTGGGTTTTCAACCTGAAGGTAGCTAATTTTATAGGAATCAATGGAAATCGTAGTGCACAGCAAGAATTCTCTGTTTCAATAAAATTTTCAAAAGAAATTGTACCATTTCGACAGGCCCGAGTTAGGACTCCAAACTCAGGAAGAGTGCGATGTAAAAAATGATTCAATTGGACTGCTGAAGTCGGAAAATCCGACACCTAGTGTTATCAGGAATCCGATTCCACCCAAATGCTCCCACTCCGCAACCGTGCTTTGCAGTTCATTAAACGACATTAGACGGAATCCGTTAAAACCTTGTATTTATGATAAAAAGACCTCTACGGTGGACCAAGTTGTACGTCTTACGTAGAACATCGTACAAGCGTTTAAGGACAAAAATGTCTGCGGAGCTATCTTTCTCGACCACACGGCAGCTTACGATACTGTATTGATCTTGATCTTGGTCTGCAGCTGAAGCTCTTAGAAGTACTAGCATGTCACCCATGGTTAACTTCATCATGGAACTGCTGTACTCAAGATCCTTTGTTCTATACACCAGCGACGGACAAGCAAGTCGCCCCTTCTGAACCAAAAACGGAGTCGCACAAGGATCTGCTCTCGCCCCTTGTTTGTACAATATCTACACAGAGGACTTTCCGGAAACGTCGGCCAAGCGGTACATGGACGCTGACGACGTCGCTCTGACCGTCTCGGCCCCCACGTTGAGGGGAGCGGAACTCATTTTTTTCACACGATATCTCTGTTGTTTAACCTGACTAAGTGGAGACTTAGGTTTCAATTGAGAAAACTGTGTGCTCCGCCTCCGTCTTCCACCTGAAGAACCACTCGGACAACTACCAGGTGAACGTCAAATTACAACCCCATGTAACAGTGAATTTCGACACACATGCATACCTCGGCATGTGCTTGGATCGCTCCCTGTTGTTCAGGACATACTTACACATACTCAAGAAAAAAGTCTCGTCGCAAGTGGCACTCACCAAGCAGATGGCCAGTGTCGATTGGAGAGCTTCCTTCAAAGCTCCAAGAACCTCCTACCTGGCTCTTGCATTGTTCCGGTAGAGTACTGTGCCCCAATGTGATTCCGCAGCGCTCACACGAAGCACATCGACGTTCCTTTAAACGAGTCGATGGGTGTTATCACTGGCTGCCTGCGAAACACACCCACCTCCTTGCCTATTCCATCTGGCATTAACTACCTCAGACAAGGCGCAGTGCTTCATGCTTGGAAACTTTACACCAAAGTCCTTAATCCGAAACATCTACACGAAAATCTGTACCTAAAACTATCTCCTAAACATCTCCGCTCCAGGAAACCTCTTCGGTCCTTTGTGGAATTGTTGTCAACTAACGGGGAACCAACCACAGCAACCCCTCCAGCTCTCCAATCCTTCATTCCGCATTTGGTTCACAATCACCAGGCTGCGAAGCTCAACCAGCCTGAGACTGGTGTTGGCCGATTTGCGGACAACATGATACTACTGGGCCTGTGCGGCTCAGATTTGTGTGAATGTGACAAGGTGCAGACTACACACCACATCCTGCATACAAAAACATCCAGTTAGAAACCGCAAAACGGCCTTTCTAGCCTTGAGTAACCCTTTGAAATGGGCAAGTTTGGAGCATCTCTGCATGCGTTTTTGCGTAATTTCTACGGTTTGTTTGACATTTTAGAAAATTACGCAGACTCACGGCACCCAACAAGATAACACGCGTGCCCTTACGAAAGGCTGATGAATAAACTTATAAATTATAGAAGAACACGATCTGAAGTTTTGAAGTCAGTGAATCATTGCTTGTAAAATTCGATAACCAAGCCAGGAGTGTTTAACGCTGTAAATACGTGAAGCAATTGAGATAACCCACTGTCATTTACGCGGTCGCAGTTAATGATCTTTCTTTCGCAAACTCGATGTGTACAGCCGAAAACAACATGCAGCTTTGCGACATGCAGCAAGTTGTGCAGTAGTTAGCACGCGCAACTAAAGCTAATAGGCTGGCTCGATTTTCCGTCCGATGGATCGCACCGAAGATTAGAAAAACGATACTTGCCGCTTGTCCAGCCTCTTGTTGTGCCTTCATGCTGGCATTGACTAGCCACCAGATTTTTTTTCGCTGAGTCATTTCGGTCATTGGTCTGAAATTTCTTAAAAACTTCGTCATCTTCGTTTTCGGACAATTTTTGACCGAATTCACTTAATGTTTTTCGGTCATTTAAAAAAATTCGGTTAATGACCGAAAAAAACTAGCTCGTCACCAATGTAACATTCACTACAAAAGTAACCGCGTGACCCACGGCGCAAGCAAGCGGATATGGGTGCCGCAGAACACGTGGAACTCGAAAGGAAGCACAAATGCGAGTATAACGAAACGAAACCTGAAAAGCAGGTTTCAATTTATAGTAAGTGGCAAACTAAGCTTTCGTGATAACGCTTGCCCCTGTAAACATAGACGTTTTTGGCAGGTTCGACGGAAAACCATTCGACCGACGTTAAGGCAACGGGCGAGCAAGCGTAAGTGGTTTGGCTTACGTTTCATTTTGTAAGAGCATTTGTATCGAAAAATCTAAAAACGTTGTTGTGCATTTCCAGCTCAGCTGCGCTCACTACTCCTTCAGAGGACAAAGCCGCTGCTGCGGCTCTTTTACAAGAAAAAATAAACCAGAAGCGAATTGCTCGTCAGAAAGAAGCAGAAGAAGTACGTGTACTTTCCTGTAAACAGTGTATAGGGTGTGGTGGACCGATGAGTTGAGAGACTTTGATCTTGAGAATCCGAAGTAACAAAATTGTGTCTGCAACATTTGGCTTCACCTAAACGAGGTGCGGGAGTCGCCTTGGGTAGTGGGTAATATATCCGGATGGACTATTTTTTACAACTCACCTCCCCAAAAGGACCCTTATGCTCTTAGTGACAAATTCCACGAAAATTAAATGAGCTTTTTTTCTAAAAAATTATTGAAATCCTTGAGTTTGGAGATGTGCATGCGCTTCACCGCATTTCGCCCAACTGTTGACGAAAAGTAAATTGATTTTGCTACGACATGCTTGCGAAAATATGCTTATGTAATTGTATTACCATGTTGAGACTGAATGCTTTTGTCATACGTGTCGTCGGATTATTATTGTTTGTGGTACATGCACTTGGTGCATTGCCATGTTCAGTAATGTATGCGGCAGAAAATATCGTATGGACACCATGCCAGTGACTGATAGTAGAAATAGACAACGTGAAAACCCTCATTTATCATTAAAAACAATTTAGATGCCCATAGAAGTAGGACCCTACACCTACATACCTACAACTAATACTTATTGCAAACAAAACAACCACAATGTTCGAAAACATTATTTTATTCAACGTTTCGGCTTATGCGTAAGCCATCATCAGGAATAAATGAAATGCAACAGTTAGAAGGAAGAAGGAAAAATAAGGATGCAATTTTAAGGCATTCGTACTGTATTACGTCACATACAGTAGATCATTATGTGTTAAAAAGCAGTAAGGGATGGATGAATCATCGATGTTGAGATCTGGCTGGTGTTCCTGTATCAGAAGAGACTCGAGTGGGTGGAGTTTCTTCTGACCGACGATGCTTACCAATATTTCCGGTTGCTTGAAGTTAAAACGTTGCGTGGGATTGGCCAACAAATATTTGCAAACTTCTTTTGTAAAAAATCTTTTACAAATAAAGACAAACAGAATCATCTTCGTCGCCCAAGTATAATCTACAAACTAACATGCACGTGTAGGTCAAATTACATTGGGCACACTCGCCGAAATTTAATAACCCGAATAAACGAACATAAATTTTATCAACGTTCTGAAGTTTGCAAACATTTGTTGGCCAATCCCACGCACCGTTTCGACTTCAAACAACCGGAAATATTGGGAAACATCGTCGGTCAGAAGAAACTTCACCTACTCGAGTCTCTTCTGATACAGGAACACCAGCCAGATCAGGGTTGCCAGACACGTTTTGAGAAAAAAGCTAAATTGTTAAATGACATGAAATTGCTGCCTTTTCCATGCGTTACCATTTTTCCAAGATGGTCAATAGAGCGAATAGCACTGTGACAGGTTATGCATTCGGCAATCTGAAGTTCAGCCACTTTCAGTGCATCACTTGCTGCTTGAAGTCTTTACCAACTTTGAAGGCAGTTTGTTCTGTTGGTGGAACTCTCTTCTTATGTTTTCGGTTTTTTCATGATTCATCGAGTTACTGTGCCTTGGTATAATTGTAGTGTGGCATAACTTGCAATATGCATTTTCTGAACAATCACTGGCCTTCTTCAACCAAAGAAATGTCTTTTCCTAGTTACTATTGTATTTCTGCCCTTCATCACAACTGTTGATACACTTTCTGGATGACATACCCGTGAAATGGATTAGTTTATATGATCTACACATACAAAGGCAAGGCAACATGTTTTGACATGAACGACAATGACAACAACTGAATTGAACGAATCCTGTGTTCGGCAGATGTGGGTTGCCAGATAAAGTTTGAGAAAATGCACGAAGCACTGTCTAAAAAAGCCTAATAACACTTTTCAGCAAGATATTTAAAAGCCAAGACACAAGTCTTATAGTATGTGCGAACTGCCTCCAAAAAAAGCCAAATATTGAAGAGAAAAAGCCAAACAATTTTTTTGACGCCAACGGTCTCTAAAAAAAAGCCAAATTTGTGAAATTTGGCGACAAAAAAGCCAATCTGGCAACCCTGAGCCAGATATGAACATGGATGGTTCATCCATCCCTTACTGTTTTTTAACACATAATGATCTATATGACGTAATACAGTACGAATGCCTTCAAACTGCATCCTTATTTTTCCTTATAACTCTTGCATTTCATTTATTCCTGATGATGGCTTACGCACAAGCCGAAATGTTGAATAAAATAAAGTTTTCGATTATTGTGCTGCTTTGTTTGCAATAAGAATCTACAGCAACTCCGTGCATTGTTTACCAAACTAATAGTTTACACCAGGAGTCTCAAGCAGAGGTGATCGGAGACAATTGTTTTGACTCCAGCTCCTGTTCCGGAGCCCATTAAAATTTTTCACTCCGACTCCTGTTTACACTCCGAAAACTTGAAACCAAGAAGTAGAATCATATTTTGTTCTCACCTGAACCAAGTCTCGTTTACCTCTTTCACCAGAGTGCTTTAGGCGCAATCACAGTGAAACAACTGTTGGTATCGTGTCGCTTATTAATCTGAACAAGTAAAGCGCAACAGGTTGCATTAAACACTTCATACCACCTTATTCACACAATTGAATTACCTCCCTTATATTGTATACTTGCAAGATAATAATGGCAGGTATAGGAATACCTGAAGTAAACTGCATTTCTGCTGACTTAGCTGAAACCGCACTGCTATTGTTACATTTTAAAGATATATGCACTCACTGTTGTCTTGCACATTTCAAAAAATAACAAAATGTGAATACCGCTTAAAATAAGATATAGCGCAGACGTAAAACTTCCAGTAACTGACATAACTACAAAATAAAATAAGAACTTATTCCTGTGATACAGCAGTTATGCATTGGCTATGCGCCAGCCATGACAGAGCCCGTCAGTCTGCCATCCCGTCACCCACCATCCTCAGCAGCCTGCACTGAATCGTCCACTGTCCAATTAACCAAGAGGATAGTGTCATGACATCTATCTAACATGTACTCTATCAGAGCAAAATTTAATTTATTGAAAGCCATTGTTCAGCTGCTGCAAAAACTGAAATTTTCACTACTGCTGCGGGTCCGCTTTTTTATCATAACTCCGACAAAAATCGTGGAGTCCGGCCGGCGTTCACTATGGCTCCTTGATCGCCTGTGGTTTCAAGCACGCGGCCCGCGAGACTTCCTGAAATGTTCATAATTAGCAGTTGTTCATAAGCTGTTTATATTTATGTGAGCATGTGCCCGACATTAATTACAACTGCTCTGATAATTTAGTACATCGTGCATAAATATTTATTAATCATTGCAATGAATCCATGTTGCATGGACATCACAACGTATTCATTGTATAGTTGTTTCCACAAACCAACTACCTTGCAAGTTGAATAACAATTGGTGTGTATACAAAGGGTAATGTTTTCGTTTTTTGGTGTTGCAGAAAGAATTGTTATCTCTCGAGAACGTTGCAGCTTCATGATAACAGTCTAATGATCGGAGAAAAATATACAAACATGAACGCTGTTTTCCCTTCAGATGCCTCGGGTCGCTGGATAATATTCGGTTTTTACAATTACTAAACCCTCAACTTCTTTTGTAGCAGTTCCTTATGTTGAAACAATTTACGGAGCCATAGGGTTGACAACGCTGACTGGTTTCGTAGATCATGGTTGACTTCATGAAGAAAGCAGAAAAATGTTTCACCTATAAACGTAATACCAAATGCAGTGTCTGCAAAGATGTTGTTGACGCTGTGTTGAGTTTAACTGTTTTTAAGCACTAAAAATAAACTTCAGTTGGGTATTATAGTGTGTTCAGTAACGCCGAAGTTGAATTTGGTGAAATTAGTTGAAGACCTAAATGCCGCTTTATATTTTGTGCGTACTTGCTGCATCGGAGTCTGACATTTTTGGGGGTCAGTTTTAATGGGCCAAGCCGATAACAAGTTGAAACTGAGAAGTCAAGTTGAAAGTTTAACACAATATTTGCATTCAGGCAACTTACCGATAGTATTGAGCCATGAACGATATTTTGTCGTCGCCTTGAAGACAGCGATGCCTTATATAACCCTGTGCTTAATAGTCTGTGCCTTGCGGCTCAACACTAACAATTGCACTTCGGCAACGCGCTACTTTGATAGTGTTGCTCTGAAACCGGTTCAGTGTCTCCAATATATTATGCGCTAGTGCGTCATTTACGTTAACCTGCAGCCTATACATAGTGGTGCTATCTTATTTCATTATGTATATGATGTGAAACGTGTATTTAACTGACGGTTGTCAAGTACCAACTTCTGAATGTAACCTAACCAAGCGTTTCACACGTCAGTCAAGAGGTTTCATCAAAATCTTCCTTCCTTGGCAGAAAGAACGAAATGACGAGATTGAACGAAGGAACCTCGGGAGGTCGGTACAACATATGCGAGAGAAACAACAAGAAATAAAAACGAAGAATGAACTTGCTGAGCGCAAGTTAGATAAACAAAAAGAAAAGTGGGTGCTGCTCTCTAAGCAATGTCGTCATCAGCCTAGCTTTACTGTGGTGGAATCAAATTTGAGGAAGTGATTCAACGATTATATTGAACGTTTTATATCTAGGGAAGCCTTGGAACGCGTCCGACAACAAATTGCTCGAGATCGCGAGGAAAGGCAACGAAAATTTCAAAAAGAGAAGGAAGAAAGAGCCGCCAAGACTAAACAGATGGAGCGGGAAAGAGAAGAAATTGCTCTCAAGAAATCTGAAGAGAGAAGCCAGGAGAAAGAAAAAGTAGCTAGAATACAGGTGTGCTGTCAGTGTTTTATGCTGGGCTGTGGAGCCGGAGTCTGACATTTGGCTTCCGGTTCCACAGACATAGTTCGTGGGGCAAACGAGTCACACTAATATTACAATCACTTTTGGTTTCCAATCGACCAAATCGTTCCGGAGCCGGAGCCAAAAAAATTTAGATTTCTGCAGCCGGAGCCTGAAATTTGAGTTGCGCCTCCTCCACAGTCATGGTCTTATGACACTCGTATCTCGCTAAAAGATAATTGTAGCGGACTTTTTGTAAGAAAGCTGATAAACTCGTACCTAGATATGACAGTTCACCATTTTCTGCTTGCCACTGTAATTTCAAATGGTTACTTCTGCAATTTGAAAGATTTCGCACAGTGAGTCCAAAGATTTTTCGAGATTTGAAAAGATTCTACGCTGTTCCATTTGTAATTACACTAAAATGAAATTCTGTGCTGTTTTAACCTACACTCGGTAATTTTCTCCTAAAATCAATTGCACTCATAATCAATTGTGGAAGACAAATAAGTATCGTTTGTCCATTAAAAATGCCATGGTAAAACAAGTATTGTATTGCTTGACAGTTATATGTAAAAATAATTTTGGCAAAGGAACATCGTAGCAATTATAAAAATTGATCTGGTTGTCTAAGTGCTAAACACAATTTTTGTGTCTGTCCGGTTTTGGTGTCTACAGAATTAGCTCATTTCCGGACGGAATCGAAAATTTTGGTTTCGGGCCGGAGCGTAATTCCGGTGCGTCCCTACAGCTCACAAAACAGCGTCAATGGTCTCACGTCCCTTACTGTCAATTTCGGAACTGCCTGGGAAAAACCTCGAATCGATAACGTGACTATTGCAAATGTCTTTAAACTTAATGCAGCAGGTAAACATAGTCATGTCACCTTCCTCAGTTCCGCCTTCCTGACGGCTCGACGGTGATGAGGCAGTACTCTCGTGAAACTACCCTTGCTGAAGTCATTGAAGACTTGCGAGCCCAACCTGTCCGTTTGCCAGTGTCGTTCAGATTAGCCATGGGCCTTCCTCGGCGCGTGTTTCAAGCAGAAGACGAAAGTTCCACCGTGGCCGACTTGGGCCTCACTCCCAGCGCTTCCGTGGCTGTTCAGCCATGCTCCACTCAGGTAATTACCGCGCTTGGTTTTATTTATTTTGCAGATGAAGTGGGGTATTTGGTTGCAGGTAGCAAGTCAACCTACAGGTTCTCACTCATTCTTCGCATAATTTACTCTATCGATTGTTACGCGAATCTGGTCAATGATGCGTAAATGTCTTTCGGTTGTTTTTTGGGTCAGGGTTTCCGAAACGTCGCGTGACTGCACAGCTCTGTCGGAAGAGGTAGTCAGCGAACATGCTTTCTCAATGGCTGTTTTAAACTTTGGCCTCGGTACAGACCATCAATGTTGAAAAGCATTGATGTGCAATGAATTATTGTTTTGTCTAAATCAATTATTTTCTGACTGAATAAAACAGGACAGTGTTATGTCACTGTCGCTTTATCTGGATTCCAAAATCAAACGCAAGCTTTGGATCGAAGTTCTGTTTTAAACGACGATCGAGTCAATGACATTCAAATTTGTTTAAAGGGGGTAACAGAAATGTTATTCTCGTCAGAAATCAATCAACGGTGCCCCGAAATAAGTGTTTTGACGACACTTGCAAAATTTCACCTTAAAACAGTTAAGAATAGCTATGGACCAACATTTGAATCGCCTCTTATCGGAATGTCGTGTCGTTCAGGTTCAGAAACATGACGCCGGTTTTGTACAATCGATTCTGCAATTCTTATTTCTCATCCTTTCCTTACCTGTCAAATTTATAATGTACGTGTGGAACGCGTTGGCGGGATCGCGCCAAGGACACTCCTCCCACTCCACTCCCACGCCATCCTCAGACCGCACGTCGTCGTCGGGCGAGTACTCCGCTGCGCGGTCTTCCCGGTAAGTTCCCTTCGCACCTCGAACTCATCCAACTGTTCTGTCATGGTACATAAAGAGAGAGAAATAAAGAGAGAAAATTTACTGAATTACTCATCACACTCACATTCTCAACGAATGAATAAAAGCGGTCGCGCAGCAGCAAAGTCAGTGTCGTTTGAATACACGCAACAACGAAACAGTATTTGACGTTTTTGTGGTGTGAATAACTTTTGTGAACATTAGAAGCAGATGGCGACATAAATAGAAGTTATTTTATACTGATGTTAACTAAACCTGAGGTTACCATACAAACACTAGGCATGGCACAAAAGTGCTGCAAGGTGTTGTTTTGCCCATCGAGGCAAAAAGAAGAAATTGACGCTCCATAAACTTTTGTTTCGTAATTGAAAATTGAATTGCGTGACCAGCATAATGTTTTTCATTTTTAGTTTGTCCGGCGCAAGACATCGGAATGTTGAGACGCCAAGAACGGAAGGCCGGACCTATCGCTTGGGTGATTTGAATCGAGACGACGACGATGCGGCGACATGGAATGGCAACTCCACTCAGCAGATGTGACTTCGCGAAACGCGTGCAGCAGCAATGTATATTTCAGTCATGACAGTGTATTGGGAACAATTCTGTACGTGGTCTCATCTGAAAGGAATTATCTTTTCACTTGGAATTTTTGTTGCTTTTCATGTTCATCGATGCCATTAGGGTATAACATTGTTTTGACATCGGAGAGCTACTTCCATTCGTGGGTCAGGTTGTGTCCGGCAATTCGTGAGAATTCCTCTACTGCCATGTTTTGCTCCTGATTTTTTGCAGTATAAAGGGGGTTATAGATTGATAACGTGCTTTGGTCGTCAACAATGTTTGGCTAAATTGTCTTTGTGAGAGTTTCAGTCTCTCTATACTCGCTTTCGTTCTCCATTCGGAGTGTCATGAGTGTTCAGCGCCACCATCCCCGCTTGCTTGCACCGGGACCAACGTGGCTACTTTGGTAGCGAATGCTGCCCTGGTGGCGAGTCAATGACAAGCGGCACAGTAAGCTCCCTGCGCCTCGAACTTGTTGCAGTACTAACTCAATTTGGATATATACGTTCTGTCCGGATACAGGGTTTGATTAACGAGAAAAAATATTGAATGTACCGGGATTGATGAGCTGCCCTTTAATGCTTGTTTGGTGCGTAAACGTCGTGCAAAATGTAATTGTCTCCCGACTCAATAAACGTTCTCGCAAGAGATCTACTTGGCTTGAATGTTGAACAGCATTTCACTGTGGCTCTCTTTCTGGCCGATTAGTGACCAGTTGATTCAGTAGTGTCCAATATTTGTGTTAAGGACAGAAGCCGGTTTAGGAACGGGTGTGAAAGATTTTGATCCCCTTTTAGACTGATTTTGTCCTCGTTACTGCTAGAAATTTTCTTTTTTGAGTACAAGTTATATCTACAACCCTCAGGTCGAAGTAAAACGTTTATTTCGGGTGGGATTTAAAACAAAACTTTCGGTGGCATTACAAAGTCACAGACAAGAGTCATTTTAACTCGGCAGTCAAGCACCAGTGGTATAGTGGGGTGAGAACGGTGTTCCCCCATTTTTTTTAGTACCTGACGATGTGTACTTCTACATATATTTCTTGTGTGTAGCTCCCAGACAGGTGTGAAAAAAAATGTTTCGTTTACAGTTTAATGAAACTGAGTACTTCATTAAATACCGATTTAAAGTGATTTTGAAATGCTGAAAATTGTTAGTTTTTTACTGCAGCCCTGTGCAGCACACTCATCTTCATTGCCTCGTGAAGGGCTTTTCTTGTTTGCAGTAAATATAACTTGTGCTGATTGCTGAACTGAGGAAAAACAAACTCCACACAAGGTAGACTCGAAGGTTTCAACAACGAATGCGCTAAATCAAGTGAGCGATGAATTTGTTTTTCTACAGTTTATAAACAAGATCCGTTTTGGCCGATTAGCTTCAAGTGGTTTGCTACCTTTTGCTGTCGTTATTGCTTTACCAAACCCTTGTATCAGTTACTGTTTCAGGCGGTTTCCTTAATCAGCCTTAAATTTTGACCGGTAGATGTGGGTTTTCAGTCAAGTGTCAATTTTGACTCTAAACCAGGGTGCTCCAGACTTTTATCTGAGGACCACAAACTATTACACAACAGTCAGAGGACGGGCATCTTACGCAATGTGGTTGTTTCGGTATATGTTACATTCTACCAAATCAACAAATATTTTGTAAATAGTATTTTTTCATTGTTAACAATATTTCTTTGCCGTCAGATGACATGGCTTCGCGGGCCACAGCTTGGAAACGCGGTTCAAAACTTTTCTGCGCATTGGTTAAGCAACATGCGAGTAATATTGATTTTGCGTGAGAATTGTCAATTTGGTTAAAACTGCTCAAAATTTTGTTTACCATGATAAAGGGTAGAATCAGGAGCGTGCGGCCGGTGCATTCTAAGAGTGAAATTACAAAAATTGCATTTTACCCGCTCGGGTAACCTAAACCTAAATGTATGGATGACAATTGCTAAAATGGCTCCAAACGTTTGAGAACAGGCACATTTTTCAACAGCTCAGCAATTATTCTCAAGCTCATCTGACCGAAAAAACAAAGCTTGTTGAATTTTGAAAACATTTTTTATCAAAATCGAACATATTTTCTTTCCAAAAATGTGGTAGGCACGCAAGGTACCTCCGGGAAAAATTCCTTTTACAGGTTGAATATAAACAGCTGAGGTTAACTATAAGCCATGCGCGTCGACTCAGCTTGACTTATCAGCGAATTCCCTCAGTGGGACGCAGTTACGAAGCTTGCTCGTCCAACAAAACCCAGAATTGTTTATGCAAAAATAACATTGGAGACCTCACGGACAGCTGTTGTTATCACACGTCAGGCATGCACTTCCATCTTCGCAGTAACCTCCCCCTTACTAAAAAAATACAAAGCTTGTGCATATTTTGATAGGAATGCTCGACTCGACAGAAAGCTTCGAAAAATCAGTTACTGAGGGAATCAGGTTAATAAGCAGGCTTTAAATCTTTAAAATTTAGTTGAAAAGTGAATTACACATATTGTCCGCAGTTATCTGCTGTTGCTAGATGATGGCCACTGGCGGATATTCAGGGTGTTCAAGGTGTGAACACCTGAAAATGAAGAAAAAATTTAAAAACTCAGTTTTAGGGCATTCATTAGCGATTAATGACAAGAACTGCCTTTATTTGTACCGTTGTCTCAGCCAGCGGATATGTTTTTTAACACGGTCGAACGATTTTTACTTTTCTGCTCAATCATGACTGCAGGTTGTTCAGTAACACTCGAATTGAAATAAATAAATAAGGAAAATAAACGCCAGTGGAGCCAAGCGCTTTTAATGCAGCCAGGTTGTTCACCGTGCCTGGTGAACAACTTGGTTGTTTTGCTACCATTCCCGCACAATCTGCTCAGTGGCAGCAAGGTGTGCAGTAGGCTGGATTCCTTGAAGTGTACTTGTACAGTTAGGTTTTGCTTCAGGTTGAAATAGACTACTTTGGTTAGGTACAGTAGTTGATGTGGTTTCTTTGTCTGTGTGACGATTACTGTAACAGTTTGAATTTGGACGATATTAAAAATGAGAATGCACGAAGTGACGAAGCATATTACGGCCTTAAGTGGTGGTGAGCCTAGGCTCACGTGCAAAGTTACTTTGCTACTTTGGTTTGAAAGTAGCCTAACGCTAAAATGTGGAATGTTGATACCGGCAGCAGTCGGAAAACGGATGCTTCCTAACACGTAAGCCAGTTGATTAATTTGATTATTCTGTATCGAAAATGCTATTTCGTATAAATGAGTTCAATTGGAAAGATTTTGTCACGAAAAATGCATGTAATCAATTCTTGTTCGTGCCCGATGCTGTCGACGTTCTAGGGTACGTGCTGCGCGTGGTTTGACTATTATGTGATCAACTGCCAATCTGTTCAAGTATTTGAATGGCTTGTGGTAGGCGAGAACCACCACGACTGGTGAACCTTCACAGTTTTTGGCTGGTTGCGAGCCTGTTGAACACCCTACCAAAATGGCCACCGTACGCCACTGGATGTTTCTTCGTATTGTAAGGCTAGTAACACATGCTGCATGGATCTGATGGAAGGGGGAGACATGCAAGTCAATTGGAAAAGAAAAATTAGTGTGTAACTGAATTGTTCGTGTGTTCTAGTCGTTGAATGAAAAGAGTTACCTCTTCATCTGTTGTTATCCTTTATATCCTTAGCAATTTGTTTATAGTTCAGATAAACATAATAGGCAGCAATGCATCAAACTGCATAGTTTTCGAATTTCAGATACTATTTATAATAGTGAATATAGACAACTCTATATAATATCATGCCTCGCAAGTGCTGTCTTTTTGGTGGGCCAATTCTGATACTTATCGCATGCATAAATGCACTATCTAGTTCCTCAATGCATACCCAATCAGACTAATTTTGCTTATAAACATGTCTCAGGTCCGCAGAATAAAACAAATTAAAGGCTAAGACATTAAAAACAAAAATTACTCCTAGAAATATTTTAAATTTAATTTTTCGAAACTTGTTTTTGTCAACGCAAGTTTTTACGCATTTCCAATACCTGTATTTCTCACATTACCCACTCAATACTAGTATTTGCTAGGGGGCATATAATCAAGCAGCTGCCCCGGGCATCAACGGACCTCTGCACGTCCCTGGGTCGAATCATGTAAATCTCTTCAAGTTTTTCCCTACCGTTCAAAATTTATTTAATCATTTAACTGGTTGGTTGTGTACAATAGAACACCCAGTGCTGAACAGAAGATAAGGAATTTCGAACGTTTGAAGATAAGCTGGCGATTGTCAAAACAGCAGAGTTCGCTTAATAAATACAACCTTGTTTTGCATGCGTGTCCGGTTGACGCATGCAAAGAATAGCTAACTTTTTTCCCCTTTTAACTAAGGATGACGTTGGACGCTATTGATACAAGTTCTATTTAATGCACTGTCCACAAGGTTAAATTAGGAAGTTCGTCGTTTTAAGAGGAAAGAGACAGCATTTTCATGGCCGTATTCAGGGTCAAATTTTTACCGAGGCGAGTATGTTGATTACGTCTCTGGTGGGAGTGTTGATAAATATAGTTTATAGAAACCTAACATCCTGTCCTTGTTTAATCTAGGCTGGTGGTATCTGAGATATCTCTAGTGGTTGCAAGTGCAACACAGTGTAGGTGCAGTGCTACTCTTTTTGAAACAGCCACGCCATATAATATGATTTGCTTTAGGGTTACAAAAATGTTTTGTGGCAGCATTCCAGAATGTTTACCGAGGCAAGTGCCTCATTTGCCTCAGTGTAGCTACGGCCTAGATTTTATACATGACCAAATGATACAAACTTAGTTTATGAGCAGTCTGCATATTCCGTCATTTGATGTAAGCCATGATTACGTGTTTAATTCACTCTTTACAATTCTGCTTCATTGGGAACGCGTTCAGCGATATACATTAGGCTACACTGAGACAAACTTAGATCACCGTTTTGCATGAAAATTTCCTGCCTATTCTATAAAATAATTTTAAAGCAGTCTGAAATCGAACAATCCAGTCGCTTCGCAGTATGTCTTTTTGGCCGTACACTCATTAATATGTCAGATTACATATTTCAAATTTTATAATAGTTGCTCAACCTATGCTTCTGGGGAAAATAAGACTATCATGCTTTTCTTCATAAGTAAGTCGCAACCAGTGGCGTACGCAGAAAATTTCCGAGGGGGGGGCAAAGTTTCGTTACAATCGTATGACGTCACAAATCAAATTTAGGGGACGTGCCGAAGGCACGACCATTCTAGGGGTTCCGGGGGCAT
>Ga0210059_1003140_pt1 | contig 26320 bp, 18 predicted proteins | sample Ectturendosymbi2_FD_188042 | JGI IMG/M metagenome (GOLD analysis project Ga0210059, IMG submission 188042) | Ecteinascidia turbinata endosymbiont from Florida, USA - Sample 2 (SPAdes) (version 2) | ecosystem: Host-associated > Tunicates > Ascidians > Unclassified | place: Key West, Florida... | reverse complement strand
AGAATGGACATGCCGGGCATGACGCTACCGAGACAAATCAAACGGTTGATCTACACGATCAACCTGCGCCGAGTCTTCGGAGGTCGACTAGAATTCGTCAGCCCCCTGATCGTTTTGGAGATTATGTGTCTCATTAACGTTTTTGTGCCCTCTTTAAGGTTTTGTACCAACTCTAAACTTAGCGGGGAGGATTGTGGTGAATTACATTGTCCTCGCCACGTAGTGGCGCCTGCAATCCTTAACTGTGCTCCTGTGCTCGTCCCGCGGCTGTTGCGTTGTGCTTGCGGTTTCGTAATGCAATACTGCAAAGTGTTCTTTTAGTGCAGCTTGCCCGTCCTGCGAAGCATTCGATCAGTTACGCGCGAACGCCTGTTGGCGCCGAGTGGCGGAGTTGTCATTGCTCGCTTGTTCAGCTCCATGATTGAGCGGTATCTTTAGTGAATTAAAGCCTGGTTTACCGCTGATAGTGTTTAGTCGGATTCGCAGGCGAGTGCACGACATGACCCAAGCAATCCAACTAGCAAATTGTTTTAATGAAGTGGATTTCAAGTATTTTACGCATCTTCAGTTCGGAAAATTGCAAGCAAGGATTGCCAGTTAAGCGATAGCTGAAGCAATATTTATAGTTATTGTAGTCTAAAACACATGTCCTGACCATAGGGCTGGCCTCTAACTTCAAGCAATGTGGTGATGAGTTAGCAACCATGACGGGTCCCGCTACTCGTGAAAAAAATTTTTCGGTGAAGAAATTTTATTCTCTTCGTTAGCCAAGTTTTCAACTTTTGTCTTGCTGCAGCACAATTCAAACATTTTTGGAAAGATGAGTTTGATCAGTTGTTTGCAAGCTTGCAGCAGCATATATAGAAATCACGGTATAATCACTACAGCCACTGTCTGTTTCTTCCGTTGCTTCGAACAAACTGTCATTTGAAACAAGGTCTGGCTGAGAAGAAAAAACATAAACAGTAACTTCACTCCTATGTGGCACTGGTCTTCCAACAGACTCTATAACGCAGGGTCTCCATTGTCCGCCGTACAGAAATAGCAATCGTCGTGGTGGCTTTCGCCAAACCCTAGCACACCGAACCTCACTGCTTTCGCTTTTCCTGGGGTCCACAAGCGGAGGGTTTCAGCACATTTCCTACACATCCTGTGTACAGCATATGGCAATCTCGATCCCCCCAGTTTCATGCCAAAGTAACTTCAGTATGCTCTTGAATTAATTACGTAGATTGAAGCGCTCCCCTCTTCTCATATATTCACCACAAATGTAAAACCCTGTTAATGTTCAATGATCAAATGCAAATCCTGAGGATGTTCAAGCCCGAAAGTTTGTGAAAGGGCTAGCACTGCAAAAGTGCCTTATTAACAAAAAATTACACTTCACCTCAAAAGCTCTTCGCTAGGGTGGCCAGAAAGTGTTAAGACCGGAGATTTTTTAAAATACTGTGAAAGTGGTTGGAAAACTGGTCAAAAGGAAGGCAGTCATTATTTTTTTAAATAAATCGAGCCAAGTTATTCATAGAACAAGTTTTCACATTATTACAAGTATAAATATAATCGCTGCATTATATAGCGTGTTCAATCACACACGCAAGGCAGAAGACTTAAGCATACATTGCAGTAATACAGGTAAGGAACACACAAATGCATAAAAGAACAAGATCATTCATATGTGTTGGTAACGAAATAATATACGCGTTGATGGCGCTAACACGATTACCTTGATTAAACACAAGCATAGATACGTGGTACTAGTAGCGTTGGCATCTACATATTCACAATGGCCTTACAGCAACTCGACCAAGATTCAAGCCTTTAACAGTTTTGATAAAAATTTCTAAAATTACCTGCACAAATACTCGCCTCGCACAGAACATGAAATGCAGAAATAATTTATGGAACCGAAAAAAACACTATTATAGTACTAGTTATTACACAAACATCGATAACACTGTTCGACGTGCTGTAAAACCACAACAGACAGACGGAGAGACTTGTACTAAACAGTGGAGGAACAAGGAACCACCGATCAAGATTTGATACAAAAAATACAACAAAAGTAGTGTTCCCCGATTTGTTTTAGACGAAGCTTCAGTGTCTACCTGTCTAGTTTTGTTTTTCGAGAAGACATTTCGTTCATTTGTTCGCAACAGCATAAAAATTTTCTGTCATCTTTCTTTTTAGGACATTTTCCGACCGAATGGACGTAATGTTTTTCGGTCATTTCAAATCAAACCGAAAAATCACCGGAAAAAACGGGTCTCCACCATGATTTTACAGTTGGCTTCGTGTGCAATGCTTGATAACATCACTGAAGAAGTTTGGGTCGCGACGAAACAGCTGATCCTGACCTTTTGACCTTTGCACGTAGGCAGGACCGGACGCGATAAGTTCGTTTCGACGAACGTGATTAAACGCGACGTCACACGGGGAGTAAATCGTCGTGAAGCGAATGGCAAGACACCGAGCAGTAGAACCCCATGAAGTGGAGGCGAGCATCGCCGTATTCCGCCGTGCCCGAATGGTGGCAATACGCCCTCCAAAACATCGGCTCGTCACAGTGGTCGCAGTGGCCGAGCGGCGCCAACAGGCGTTCGCGCAGGTCCCAGGGAAGACTGTCGACTTTCGTGGTGAAGTCGCTTACGTCACCTGTAACGTAAAACGTCATGTAAGTGCTGGACCGGAACGCTCCGCCGATATGTTTTGTAACGGCAGAAACTCACCAGCGGGCAGACCTAGAGAGTTGTTCAAACCTCTAAAATGTGGAAAGTCTTGTGGAGTTTCGATTTTTTAAAAATTGGGACGTTTAGGGTTTGAGCTTTTTTGGGGGTAACGTCTCAACTAGGGTTGATCAATGGTATTTTCGATGACGTAAACAGGGCCTGATAAAAAATCCAAGAGGCAATTTCTTTGTTTTTTTAACAAACCGGGCGAAAACCGCATCTTTAGAGCCCTTGATTGGCCATAACTTACCAACGTAATGTAAGGTTCGTCTGTGACGCAACGTAAAGTTCGTCTGTGACGTACCGTGTGTAAAGTTCGTCTGTGACGACACATTCATGTATGAAGTCCTTATTGAACCTTTCAACGTCCCACGGAAGAACATAACATCCTCTGAAACAAATTGATCATTTGCAGAAAAAAAAATTGTGTACTTGCGGAAAAAAAAGAAAAAATTGTGTATTTTTCGCCGAGACATTTCGTTCATTTGTCCCGTAATAGTATAAAAAATCGCCGTAACAGTATTCACTACAGCCCACCTTTTCCGACATTATGACCGAATTGACTTAATATTTTTGAAATTCAGTCAATGACCGAAAAAAGGCAGGTAGGGGACATGCTGCGAAAAACGCGGTTGCCTGGCTCCAGTAAAAGGTAGGGTGACTCGGTTCATTTTACGAACCTTGCATTACGTCACAGACGAACCTTATATTACATCACAGACAAACTTTACACTACGTCACAGGCAAACCTTAAATTACGTCACAGACGCACCGGCGGCGATTCCGTAGTTTTTTTTTCAAACAGCTGCATTGCAAACGATAGCAGTGCTTCGGTCCGGGGCTGAACACACACGCGTGGCGCACTCCGCCGATAAGGGCCCCCCAACTCCAGCAAGCTCGCGCACAAACCGCCAACCAGCGACTGACCGCCCAGTAATACAAGCGGCAGACACGAGCGTTCTCACCGTACGAGGCGCAGGCGGCTTTCGCCGACAGCTCCTTCAGCGACGCCACTCCTTCGCTCCGATCGCCGCCGAGGCGCACGTCGAGCGGCTGCAGCGCCGAGAACGGACCGGACGCGGTCTGCAAAGACAGGAGCCGCAGGCCGAAGTGTGACGCCAGCTCCGACGTCAGCTGACGTCGACCTCTGCTGTTCGCAAGAAACGCTGGACTTAAAAAAAACACAACTGAACAACTAGTATTTTATGCTCAGATCTTTTTCTGGCTCTCTTGAAACGATTGCCTGCTCGTGCGAGTTTGAGACGAGATTGCGGGTGTAAATTATTAAATTGTATTATTGCGACCGATATTGTCAGGACAGCGAAAATGCGTGGTTTTTGTCAGGACAGCGAAAATGCGCAATTGTCAGGACAGCGAAAATGCGTGGTTGTGCCCCCAAGCGTTCAGTGGCGTCTTGTTTTCCGCTCTTGACGTATCCGACTAAATGGGGACATTTTTGAGTTGATTTCGAGCGGCGCGATGAGCGGTCGCGCAGCAGCTTCATCCGATTCAATTGCAAAAAACATCGACGTATCATTGCTAAACACCTCGCCAAGCCCCACAAACTGCAGTTGATTCGACAGCCGAAAGGTGTTTCCCCCACAAAGGAAAAGCTTTCTGCCTGCAATGAAGGAAGACAACGATTGGGGCGAGTTTGCGATTATTCCCGCGCTTACGACTGAGTGGTTCTGGCAAATTGGTATATTGCAGTAGTGCTTCCGGAGTTGCACTCATGTTTAGATCGGGTCTTGGAAAAAACTATTTTTTGAACGAAACCGAATCGCGGCCACAACTTCAAATGGCAACATTCATTACCAGTTGAACTTGCAAATCTTCCGTTTCATCGATCGAGGTACGGCGTATATCATCTTGTTGTCGTCCAGCGACACTGATTGCAATGCAGGTGATTTCCCGAGATCAAGAGGAAAATGAACCACGCTGCGAAGAACAGACGACAGGAACTATCAAAGAACACGAAAACGCCAACGGGGAAACGAAAAACAAAAACGTCACGACGCTAGCGCGAAAAGAAAATAGCATACAAAAGATCGTTTCATTATCGCGACAGACCTACTTGTTCGACGAAACATTCAGCTCTTCCAAGAACTTCAGAAAACAAACTTGCCGCGGCAAGAACGAAAGCCTGTTGCGATTCAGCCACAGCTTCTTCAGATGAATGCAACCGTCGATGCTGACTGGCAGGCGTCGAAGTTTGTTGAACGACACATCGAGACTGACCAGGTTCTTCAACAACGCAATTTCTGAAAATTTATCCGGAATACTTGACGAAAAGGGTGCAGCAGCGCTTCCAGAAACAACGAAAAAAACACGATTGTTCACTAAACGACCACTCCCAAATACATCTTGCAGCCAGGGCCGTACCGAGGGGGCAAAGGGGGGTCAATGCGGCGGGCGTTGAATCACTGGGGGCGCCGAAAAGTCCCAACAATGTCGCAAGTACTTTCTTCAATACATTACATTTTCTCCCGAAAGACCTCAGGTTCGAACATGGGGGCGCCAAACTTGATTCTTGCCCCGGGCGCCACCTAACCTCGTCACGTCCCTGCTTGCTGCACACACCACCGCAAAATTTGAATATAATCAATAATTATAACTGGACGACTGTCTGGGAAAAAAAACAACAGAAACAGGAATTAATAAGCTTCGAATGGGCGAAGAAGAAAAAGACCTAATACGACATTTCGATTCAATTCGATACTTTGGCATACTCGCCTTCAGGCAGAGTGTCGATGTCGTTGTTGCGGAGAACGACATGGGTGAGCGACGTCATGCAGCGTACGCCGGAAGTCACGTCACTTATCCTGTTGCTGTCTACGTTGAGCCGTTCGATTCGCGACAACTTCGTGAGGGTTTCCGGTATGGACGTAAGCCTGCGGAGCACCGTAATTGAGATGGACGGCGCGGGAAAACAGCTAAAGTGTCTGCGCATTAAGAATAACAGCTGCGCTGAACCTTGCAGCGCATTTCGACAAAGGAAACCAGGCAACCAAACCGTAAAATTTCCCCGATATGGAACAGCGAACTTTCGCTGCACTGTGTCTTCGCAGCGGCGGCATCCGCGACCGCACGAAAGCACAACAGGCCCAAGCAGCAGCACAAGGAAGGAACACAAACAGGAGGATAAAACGCTCTCTTTCAAGCTTTGTTTCGGAAAAAAAGCAAAGAAATGAAACAAACGCTGGAGATAATTGACTTTTTCCTTTTTTCCACAAATGAACTTTTGTTACTTTTCATCACGTGATCGCTGCGGTTTATCAACCTTTAAAATGTTGACAGGTTTTGGCTGCGATTATAATTCACGACTTCAAACTTACTTGTCTAGTTTTACTGACTGTCAATTCAGTTGGATTTTGTACGTGATTCTTCAAACAAAACATAGCTAGCTCAAGAAACAAGACCAAAAATGATAATCTTCTTACTTTTGAAGATGATCAAAATTTTACTTCTCAAATGCAGAAGCAAACATTAAAGTTTCTCTTGTTAGTGACCCCCAAAACGATCTCTTTTCGTTGAAAACCAGTTCAACTCTAACGAATACACACCTGTTCAGCGGTAAGTAAAGTTCCAGGACATTGCAGTATGTGAAATGAAAGTCTTGAGCAAACGAAGATATAAGGTTGCATTTGGCGTAGATCCTGCGCACTTTTGCTGCATGGCGTTTGCACAACAGTTTGACGGGAAACGATTTTAAACCCGAGTAGTTGAGAAGCAGGCACCCTTCAGACGTCCGCAAGGAGTTCAACTGTTCTTCATGGCAACCGCAAGGTTCCATATTCCTTTCGCAGTGAGAAATCGCCCACCCACCCTTTTTTCAGTTCAATCATACACCTATCATTTTGAGTGACTCGCCTAAGAAACTGGCAATGGCGTGCAGTAAGCTTAATTAAAAATCTGCAGAAGGCAAGATTGTCGCGAAACCATGATGGCAGAGCTACATGGATTACAGTCACATTGTCTGATATCGTTTTAAAAATTAAGACGATAAGTTCTGCTGACCATTTGAAGATGACTCTAAATGACATGGACTGCTTGAGAAAAATCACCAAAAATCAACCAAGACTACAAACTCATGCATAAAACACGCAATCGCGATCGTCCGGCATGACGCACTCAATCTAAAAACCTATCAAGCCAGGTGTTTTGGCTCTTAATCAACTAGTGAAACAAAGTAATATAACAATAACCTATGGCTACAAACATTGTTTCGAAGATGCACCGAAGTAACAAATAAAAAACAACTGCATTGCTTGAAATACAAAAGAGAGGACCAAAAAAACAATTTCACATAATTCTTGCACGAAACGTACAGAAAAGTTTTTCACAAAACATAAGTTGATATCAAATACCAGAATGACGCTACGAATAAGCAGCACACATTGGCTTAGTATCATATTCTATAATGATGATATGGAGGTCCTGACAATTTTAAACCTAGGTTAAGTATTTTGTTTCTCCAATAAATAGCAAAATACAAGCACAACATAATTGTGATGAACCGGCACGACGAACAATTCTTGAAATAAACCTTTTACTGCTTTCAGCCAATGACAATTTCAAATGGCGACATCATCATAGTTCATCATGCCTTTGTAAGAGGTGTCTTCCATAGTCAGTGGCATCACTTTCGAGCCAGAGTTCGTGATTGTTTAAAACTTCCGAAACCGACAGTTTGCCATCGCCGTTAGTATCACATTCCCCAATCAAATGGTCGGTTTCCTCGGCAGCTTCTTCCTTGTTGTTACTTGCTATCCACTGAACCACCTCGTCTCCTCTCAGCAATCCATCTCTGTCCTTATCTAACTCCTCGTTAAACTTGTCTTTTTCAACGATTTCCCACTCGGGATCACCGGCATCAGCATTTTTTTTGTTCTCACCCAGGAATTCTGTCAAGCTTATCGCCCCATCCTTATCAGCATCTGACGAAGACAGAATGTATTCTAAAAATACGACCTTGGTGGCAGGATGCATTCTGGGATGTTTCAAGTGTATGAATTCCTGCTTGTCCAACTTTCCGTCTTGATCGTGATCGGCAGCTTGAAAGAGCGCTTTGTCGCGCTTGAAATCCTTGGCAAATTCTCGCCACTCGTCTGTCTCCGGGTTTCGGAAATCTTCGGAGTCTTCGGTGAAGTCATCTCCGTACGATTCCGAAGAATATTCACCCCAAGTAACAAAACCGTCGCCGTCGCTGTCCACGCCGGAGAACTCCCCCCTGGTATCTTCTGTTTCGAAATCGTCCAAAGCCTTAAGTGTCCAAGCTTCTAATTCAGTGCGATCCACCAATCTGAAAAACATTACGTACATTCTTCAAACGTCTCCAAAAAATAATTTACCTTTTGTTCACTTTGCCATAACGAGTAAAAACGAGCGAATCTTCAGGGTTGTCACTTGCAAATCAATCACATTGAAAGCACTGAAAAAAAATTTTTGAAGTTATTTCTTACAGTCCAAACAAACACTGAGAAAAACAGGAAAAATACGCAAAATGACATATGAGTTAATATAAAAGCATGGCGAAACGAAGCCACAATTACCAAAAAAATGCAAAGGGCTGCTAAATAAATTGATCTTTAAGGATTTTTATACTTTCTTCAATTACTAATTCTTAATCTGTGTTTCTTTCATCCACCAAAGCTTCTGAAACAAAAACCTTCCTCAGCATCAACTTTCAGACACCGACAAACGTCGGGTAAAGAAAGGAAGTTTAATGTCCTCCCTTTGTAGTGTCATGATTGGTTTGCGGCTTTGGCTTTGGATTGTCATGATTGGTCTGCGGCGCCCATCTCCACTTACTCTGCGCCGTGAGCCCCGCGGACACTTTCACAGTGAATGCTGCACTGGAGGCTGGCCAATGGCAGTACCGCATATGAAACTTTCTCTTGCACTCATTCATTACAAAACACGAGGCTGGACAGGCCGCAAGTACCGTTTTTCATGTCTTCTGTGTGACCCGACCGGGATTCAAACCCAGCCTGCCAGCATCTGTGGCATGCTCGCCATCCCGTAGGCCACTTAGTCGGTCCATATGTCAGGTAGATACTTGTATTCCTTTGTTTTCAATGGTAATTCTTACACTTATAATGACAACTGACTAAAATCAATTCAAAAGCTTGTACTCATTTTCCATAGCTCCACCTCATTTGTTGGCATGTTAATTTGTTTCTTAATTTAGCACTATTCTCCAAGTTTTAGTGCCTTACTCTTTCTTTCAATAAGAGGAATCCTGGCTAAAGTTACAATCAGTATAATTGTTAACTGTATTGCAAAATTCGCAAAGATTAGGCTCTAGGTACAGATGGCTTTTCGCCCAAATATCTTCCATCTGCATAGTGTACAACCTTGCCAGAGCCAGTGTGAGGCTTGCTGTGCTTTTAAATGAGTAGTATGGAAGACTCTTTTGTACTGTGATGGCAGCAAAATACATATTTCAAGGTGGTTTCACTTGTTAAGTTAAAGCCAGATATTCAGAACATATTTTTTAAAAATCATTCCAAGGCAGATGTACAATCACTGCATTTACAAAAAATGCACATTAAATGTTTTATTTTTAGAATTTAAAGAAACTTAGTGTTTCATTTATTAAATACATGCAGTGCTGGACTGCTGGTCAATACCAAAAGTTTAAGGATATAAGTTGCCTGTTCTGCCATGAGACTATTTTCCTTTTATACACCATTTTACTTTTTTACGTATTATAAAGCGGGAAGTAAAAACTTTATGCTTGAAAACTTTCCACAAGTATTTCCCACTCATCACATTTACAGATCGATCGATATGTTTTTTTGGGGCTGATACCGATATATCGGTAAAACCCAAATATCGGCCCAATATATTAGTCTATCTCTAATCACAATACCACTTCATCTACTAGTAACGATGTTCCCTATGAAACAGAGAATGCTGAATTTAACACTGCCTTGCAGTTAGATTGCAAAAATGAAGCACTTTGTACTTAGTCACAAAAACATTAAGTTTGTGTGCAAAATTCATTTCCTGGTGATATGCCCTACACATCTGATGTAAATTGCAAACCTATCACTAATGGAAATGAAAATATAAATATGCAAACTTCACACCAAGTATGCACTAGGATAGTATCAACTTGAATGAATCATGAAGTGTTCCCTTTTTGTTTATTGTGCAGAACAAACAAAAATCAAAGTGGTTTTGAGAAATTGGACAAACAAAATAACATTCCATTATGTAATATTTTGTGAAAGATTTGCAAAACTATCAGAAAACAAGTATTTGGAAAGCAATATCTACTTAACATTAGGCAAAACAAAAGGGGCAACTGTCACTTGTTGAAAAAAGCTGTGTTGCAGTGAACACAACTTAAAAAATAGACCATTAAGGTACAAATTTAAAATGGCTTTACTTAACTAGTTACAACCCAGTCTCTGCTCACCCATCTGCATTGGTATCCACCTTTTTCTCAATTAACTCTTTCAGCCGACTCTTTTGTTCAGCAAGAGGTAATTTAAAAATTGCATCATCATCCACATCTTCATCATTAAACAAAACTTCACGATCAAAATCAGTCTGAGATTCTGTTTTCCGTTTAGAGGTTACTGTTTTTGCTTTTGCAAAGAATAACACCAAGCAGATATGAGCCATTATGGCAAAAATAGGCAAACGTAACATAGTTCATATAACACTCAGCAAACCTGTATAATTTGAAATTTAAAGCACGCTACTAACAGCTGAAACATAATAAATACAATTTTAAATATTCACATCAAAATCTAATTTGCAAATCTTTCACAAAATGATTGATAAGCCTAACTAAGTGTAGCTGGGTTTGAAGTAGAATTGACCAATTTAACAATTAGACCTTGAACAATTAACATGAGACCTCAATGAATTAAAAAACAATTAACATTACACCCTGGTGATACATCATTAGTTTGTATGTAGGTCAAGCATGCAGTGAGACATAAGACATGATAAAAGTAGTTGTGCCAATTTAATATCATCATCCATTTTGTTGGCACACACAGTACTTCATGTGCTTTATAATCATCTTAATAAAAACAAAAAGTATGTTTTAACACTGTGGTAAATCATGCAAACGGGACCTGCTGAAATGAAGAATCTATCTGAACGCATGTGGAGATCAACATTTCATCTGCCATGTATAAACATATGATATGTTGCATGTATATAAATCAACAAACAAGAAAGATCTGCTGGGCATAATCAACTACTGTAACAGATTTAAAAATAGTCAACATAAAGTTTGAACATCTAATTTGCTACAAATTAAAGTGATTCACACAAAAGCTTTCGATTGTTTACAATGCCCTGTCTAGAACTTGACTGACAAGACTTTTACAGGCTGATAACAATATTTTTCATTGCTGTTAACTGATGCTGACATTTTTGCATTCCGCAAACCAAAGTTGAAAAACATTACAATGTGTATCAAATCAACTTACAAAAAATGAGACTTGTTCACAACCGAAGATACCCACAGAAATGTTTACATTTTTCCATGCGATGATTTGATCTAATAAGTTTACCAATTTTAAGTTACAGTTCAGTGTTAATGAATCAAAGATGGAGTAACAAAATAGGCCTCTATATACTCCATGCAAAACAACAGTATATCATGAATAAATATTACCATAACATATTGAATTTTGCTAATACGATACACTGACATCACTATATCAACCAATTTATATTAGCTTGTCTTCTACCATTGTATTAGTTGAGCTCTAGTCATATCCTGTGTCACAGGACATGATGATACAAGCATAGCAGATGCAAAGGGATTTTTTTTCTGAAGCAGTAATCATATTAAACAACGTTTTGATTATGTAAAACCAATACATACCAAGTTACATAAATATATATATATATATATATATATATATATATACAAATATTTGTGGGGATCAAAGAATTATAGTACAGTATGCATGTCCCACCATTCACATTTACCAGTCACAACAATATTTCTTTTTTTTACACCAGGTAATAACCCATAATTTAGCAGGGTTAAGAAAAACCTAAGTTAAAAAAACAGCTAGTTTTTCTCGTCTTTTTGAAAAAAAATCATTTTTTAGGCTTTTTGAAAAGAAAAAGTTTTTTTTTCTTTTTTTAAGAACACAAAAATCCATTCTGAATTGTTTTTATTGCATCATGCAATATCATTATTTTTAGAATTACACAATAATAACTTGTTTTATCTATTATGGCATTCAAAATTGAAGGTTGGTCAGTGACGTCGGTACCACCAGCATAGGGATTGACTTGAAAATCAGCTGTTTGTACCAGCAGCTAGTGGGTGAGTTAAAAAGCTTTGTAAAATCCCTATGCTTGTGATACAAACAGTCACTTTTTATCTCGACCCCTTCACTGGTGGTACAAACAGCCACTTTTCAAGTCATTCCCTAAGTGACCTTTATTCAAGAAGAGTACCCTGCATCTTTGTTTTCAGAGTGTTGTTGGTCAGTTCACTCCATCAAGGTGGTGGCATTTAATAAGCATGCACACAGTAAATAGAGAAAAGCCATTCCCACACAACTTCTGCAGTTTCATATCAAGTTTATGTGCATATCCTGCTAGGCACAGCATCTACATATCATATTTTTTCAATATATGGTTTGATATGGTCCAACATCAGAAACAGGTTGGGTGCAAAGAAGGTAGAAATATTTGTCAAACTATACTGATTTTACAGAGTTGAAGAAGATAACCATTAGAATTTATACAACTGTTTGATAAATCCTTCTGTTTTGTTTGAAGTCCTTCAAATTTTGTTGCTTTTCATTTTGTTTGAATCAAAAAAATTTATAGTGAACTGTACAAGTGTGCTGCTTATTTTACTTTTTACTTTATTGTAGATTTTTAAAGGAAAAATGAAAAGTAGGTTTCTTGATGTGTTTTATTGGGTAATTTAAAAGTGTTTTTTTTCCTGAATGTTTCTTTGGGTCAGGTTCAATTACATCAACCCTGTAATTTAGATGTTTGTCCAATAGTCATAGGCAAAAAATGCAAAATAAATAAATAAAGACAAATCAAATACAGAACAACAAACACAAAAGTAGCAAAAAGCACGCAAAGGTACACAAACGTTGAATCATATACATAATATTCATTTTCATAATATAGATTATGATGGGCAAGTATTGCATAAAGAGTTCAAAGGGATATGCAGATGAATAAGCAAGTCATTCACATAACATAGGATAGGTGAGAGAAGTAGGTGACAATGGAGATTATGAAGCAGAAAGCCATGCAGCAGCTATGGCATAACAAAATAGACACATGTAGCAAAGGCAAAAAACAATTTTTATCAACACAGATCATGAAAAAGCAACACAGTGACCCATGGATTATATAGTACAACAGTTACCCAGGCTGGACTCTGTCCACGACAAGTGCACACACGATTTTTTTATTTGAACTTTAGTGTCGTGCTGAAAAATTATATTCAATGACCTTGTCAAGCTTCTGCATGAATTGTCACGCTCCATTCATTTTTCAACACAGTAAAGTATCTTTATTGTTAACGTTTTTCAGGTAGGTTTACCATGTGCAACATAGGGTATCTGAGCATTTAGTCAATTAAACTGACGAGAACTAGCAACAGATCAGCTTGACTTTTTTAGCTTCAATCGACTAAATTTTAACTATGAGGAATGAAGCGATAGTATAGCACAAACAAAATGGTGAATTTCAGGGTGGTGGATGTGCTAGATTTACCACACAGGTTGTTAATTCTGCAATATGTTGAAAATTCTCCACCTGAGATTTGCAAAGGTGCTTATATACAAATATTTTTTCCAGAATTTTGATTAAATTCAAAACACTTTCCCTAAAAAATATGTTTTAGAGTTGGATTTTTATTGAAATTAAATTTTTGAAATTCTAACAAGATTTAAATGCTTAAAATTTTTGCACGTCTATTCCGACTGCTGCTGTTGTTTTGTGTATAGATGCAAGTCAGTAATTATATCCCTTTCCATACATGAATTCAGGCTGATCAAGTTAGGGGTCGTATTCAACCATGGTATTCTACTCTGTACCACAATAATTTAAGTTACTATTCCACCATCCATTCAACTCTCTCATGACCAATCCAGCTTGGTTGAAAATCACAAAAATTCGACTTAACTTATACAAGCATCTCTGTACCCCTGTACTTTTTAACTGGGGTGACATGGACCTTGTGTCATAGCCAAACACACAAATAAATAAAACATTTTGTCATATATTCTTTAGTAAAGCTTTTACCCATTGCGCATAACTTGAGCTGAGATGCGTTTTATAATATTTGTGATCAAATTTTTATATTCTTCAGATATTATGTCAGGGCAGGAGTGTAAATATTTTAAAAACCTTTGTTTGGGAAGTGTCCATTTTACCATCAATGGCAAAAGCTCTGCTGGGACTATTTTGCCCTTCGAATTGTATCCAGCTTTGTCCACATATAATGTTGACTTTGTGACACTAGCAACACAGTCAATGTAGTCAAGTGATTAGTGTCTATGCCCGCTGTACAAGTGGTTGTCGATTTGGTTCTCACTATCTGCTTTGGCTTTGCCAGTACAGAGATGATGCTTTTGATGCGAGCAATTTTTGGTACAAAGTTTCAGGTTTAGCTTTTGCATTTAGGGTTAGGGTTTAGCTTTAAGGTTTAGGGTTTTGATGTGACAAAGACCATACACTAAGCCAAGCGTTTCATCCTTGTCACATGACTAATTCAAATAATGAGGTTTGCCTAAGAGCAAAATAGCTCCAGCAGTGCTTTTGCCTCCGATGACAAAATAGACACTGCCTTTTGTTTTACACACCCAAAATCTGCAAAATTGTTTCAGAAGTTGTTGACAGTGGCATAGCCTACATGCAACTTCATAGCAATCAAGAGTCAAAAAAGGTTACAGGTGTTCTCTTCAAGTCTTAGATTGCAACCATCGCACAACTACCGTTAAAGACCCGAATTTGCAGAGCTCTTCTTGTCTTGCAAAAACTGTTGAACAAGCTGAAGAGCCTTACCTGAAGAAAACTGCTCACCAGTGACAGTCTCAAGACTTGAGATCTTAGTGTCAATAACAGTAACTGCATATTATTGACCCCATGGATTAACAGATGCGTATTATGCATCTGTTATTATGCATAACGAAGCATCCATTATTACCATTTCATAACATTGTTTGCAGTATCTGTTCAGATATTTCACTTCATAATTTTCTCTGATTCTAGGGATCTGAATCGGGTCTATAAAACACCTTAAAAAACCTGGGCTAAACCCTAATTTTAACCTAACCCTAAATCAACCCTAACCTAACACTAATCCTAATATCCACAACCACATGCACTAAGATTGTGATTGTGCATATTTTTGTAAATTGTTACCAGCCGTAATGACTCAGCAGTTCAAGAGAGCATTACTGCCACCATGTTGTGGTCCTGCATTAGTAGGTGAAGGTACCATATAATGTGGGTTTGTGACTGTGCGTATCTTTGTAAAATCTTACCGCAGATAGCTTTAATGCATATGCTTTGTCAGTGCATAGCAACGAGTGGCCTAGATGTTTTTTAACACAACTTTTTGATTTGGTGTTCAGCAAGAAATTAACCAACAATTATTGTACTGTAGCCTAGTTCATTTTGGCACACTGGCAATGTTTTAACGATTTCAGTCAACAAGCAGAAGCACTATAAAAAGTCATCGCACACTAAGTAAACCAACCATCAATAAACATTAAAGCAAATGAAAATGCAATGGCATTTTAGCTGATCAGTGTAAAGAAAGAGGGGTGCTGTGTAATATAGGATTGATGAAGGACCTTGGCAGCCATCTAGTCAACCAACTCTGTTTATCACTTTTTGAAAAGTGTTGAAAAACAGCAGTTGAAGATCAAATAAGCACAATTAGGAAAACAAACAAATATAGAACATGATGAAGAAAATGTACAGATGAAAGCACATGCCTATGGTTGTACACAGATGAGTGGATCGAATTTAATTGAAGGAATTTGGTGTGGTTAAGAATACGTTTAAACAAAATCTAAAAACAAAAAAGCAAAAAAAGTAATGAAAACTGATGAGGTACAGAAGAAAAACAAAGCAAAACAGAAAAAATGGAGTGTATTTTCATGCCAAAAACAATGGAATGTGCACAGGAAAAAAAACAGACCAAAAAGCATACATACATACAAAATACACAGAATGAGAAAATATCAAAATTCACAGTATTTTTTTCTGGATAAGTGAAATGTTGCTAAAGTCCATAATTGTGTATTTTTTCGTGTAGGACTTATTTCTTAAGTTTCCATTTAAAGGTGAAAGTGGTTGAACACGTAATATCGTTTGGTATTGAAGACCACACTTTGGGCCAACAAATGTAAGAGAACAGGTTGTAAGAGGTTGATAGTCTTGGAGTAAGAATGAATTGAGCTGATTGGAATAAAATAGTCATTAAAATGGTTTGGAAGCACTTTGTCGTAATAAGAGTGCATGAATTTGCCTACTGATAAAGTATAAAGTTTGGAAAGCATAGAATGTTTAAGTGCTGGAAAGGTTCTTCTAAAGATCCTGTGTTAGTTGGTCTTATTATTTTTATAGCTTTATTTTGGAGCTTAATGAGAGGCTGAATGGTTGCGTTTGAAGCACGTCCCTATTTGAGGATTGAGTAACTAAGGTAGGGGTGGATTCATGAGTTGTAGGCAACTTTCAGTGCAGAGTGTGTTGTATAATGTTTATGTTTGGATAGAAATCCACAAGCTCTTGATCGTTGAGTTTTCATCTTTTGTATATGAGGTTTCCAGCTTAACTTAATACCAAGAAGAACACCTAGGTATTTCAGGTTATCACTAAGGAAAATGCCTAACTCTAAATGAAGTAAGATTGTGTCTTTGAGAATTTAATAACATAACATTTGTCTTATTGTAGTAAGAGAAAGCTTATTGGCTCCTAGCCAGTGGTCTATTTTGCATAGTTCAAGGTTAACAGTTATCTGAAAAACATCAAAACAGGAGTTTGACATATGAAGATTAATATCATCAGCAAATATAGTATGAAAAGAGGAAGCTTTTGTAATCTCGTTAATGTAAATAAGGAAAAGCAAAATAACGCTACCCTAAAGGACTCCGCAAGATATCCTTTTGTATTAAGCCCCTATTTTAGTGCACTGCATTCTATTATGCAAAAACTTGAGAATAGTTTATGATAAACACCTCTTATGCCACAGTGATAAAGTTTATCAAGTAAAATTTCATGGTTAAAACAGTCAAATGCTTTTGATAGGTCTAGAAACAAAGAATATGTTATTAATTTGTTATCAAAGTTTCTGAGCAGTTCATCATAAATACTTGTAATGGCTAGTTCCATTGAGTGACTTAGTGACTGTTCTGTCAAACAAGAGTATACTCTGTGATAAAGAGCTTTTTCAAATAACTTTGACAATCTTGGGAGAACAGATATTGGTCTATATTCAGACGAGAAACTTGGGCTGTTAACTTTAGGAACTGGAGTGATGTGGGCAATTCTCCAAGAATACGGGAATTCAACAATAGCCATGCATTTGTTGGAGAAATTGGACCACCATTCTGACAAAATGCGAGTAGCTAATTTAAAAAATTTGGATGGGATGTCATTGGGAGAAACTATTAGATTTCATTTTTCATATGCATCAGTAAGAGCAAAAAATAATGAATTCTTTGAATTTATTTGTTTAATAAAATGTCTATAGGTGGTAGGGGATGGCTTTATTTTTGCAGATAGGGATTTCCCAACTTCTGAGAAGAAATTGTTTAAATCTTCACGTTGTTTTTGGCATTTTCAGTCTTCAAAAGGCTTATTGTTTTGTTGAGATTTGGAAATTACATCTTACTCATCTAAATGCATTCACTGAAGATTCAAAACTTACTGCAAAAGTAAAAAAGTGAGACATAATTTCCAGTTTTAATTGTCGCAGTTGATGTTGTGTGATTTGTCACTACAGCCTTCAGGTTATTTACTTTCTCTGACTTTGTTTTAGTCTTTCAGCGTTTCACCTGTCAACATTGCTTGCAGATGCACGTAAGGATTGATGGTGCATAGTGTCACATGAAATCAATTTCCTATCAAAAATTTGCAATCGATTCCTTGCTTGTTTCACCTGTGGAGTAAAGTTACAGAAATTGTCACAGCTCCCTTAAAAATTCTGATTGGCTCTTGGACAGACCTTAAGGTTGACTTTGGATCCGGCTCCTAGCAGAATATAAATCTTTGACTTCTGCTCCAGCTCCAGTTTAAAATGCAAACTCCAGCAAGAATCCACTCTGGAATCCCACTCTATGATCATCTCTGGTTGACAGTTGTCCTATCAGCATTTGTCTGGTTGGCGGTCCAAGACCAGAGATGAATAAAAGGAATCAGCCCATATTAATAAGTGGCTATGTGTCCACCGCACATGATGTGGTTCAAATAAAATGCTGAGTTCGTCACGTCACCGGTATCGTTGTGGTAGCGTAGCGGATGCTTTTACATCTGCTGTGGAAATGGTTTCTAGTTCAACTTTCACCTTGACGTCTTTCGTTTTGGCAGTGGTGGTTGCATGTTTCATGAGAGTAAGACTTGTTTTTCTTTACTTTTTTCAAATGTTTTCAAACTTTTGTGTCACATTTACGGTTTAGCTTTATGGTTTAAAGGTTAGCTTCAGGGTTTAGAGGTTAGCTTCAGGGTTTAGAGGTTAGCTAAGTTAATGGGACCAGTTTTTCTTTACTTTTTCCTAAAGTTTCCAAACTTTTGTGTCCAGATTGGCAGTTTAGGCTGAGGTTAGCTTTATGGGTAAGGTTTAGGGATTAGGTTTTGTGGTTAGGTTTAGGGGTTAGGTTTCAGGATTAGGTTTTGTGGTTAGGCTTGGGGATTAGCTTTAGGTTTAGGGTTAGGTTAAGTATGTTTCTACCAAGCCTAGTGGCAGTGCAGTCTACTGCACACTCATCATGCATTACTGTCACATTACATGTGGTGGATGAATAACTTTCCAAATATGAAGGTCCACAGGCGAACCTATAACCATTGCCATTAAATAAAGGAAGTGGCTACGGAACCACCTCGCATGACATGGTTCAAATAAAATGCTGACTTTGTCACTCAAGCGGCACTGTTGTGGTAGCTCAGCAGATGAGCTCACATCTGCTATGCCAATGGTTTTCGGTTCGGCTCTCACCGTGGCGACTTTCGTTGTGGTAGTAGTGGTTGCACGTTTCAATTCATGGGACCAGTTTTTCTTTACTTTTTTCAAGCTTCCAAAGTTTAGGTTTAGAGGGGTTAGGTTTAGGGGTTAGAGTTAGAGTTAACCCTTTTACTACCGCTTGCACCACTTTTTTGGTAAACCTTTGCAACCCCATACCTCTCCAGTCGATTGTGCCAGAGAACTATTCAAATCCTCAACGGATTCAGCAAGTCTTGTAGTTCAGATTTTTTAAAAAATTTTTTCATTTTGAGTGGCAGTTCTCTGTGGCTGACGTAACAATGGGAAGATGTTTTCACCTTTTGGGCTAACTTTTCCTGGCCCTGGGCGCCAACCTAACGAGCCATTTTTCTGGTTCAAACTTTTTTTGGAATCTAGGCAATCCCCCGCGTCATTGGAGTCCTTGATTGACTTTCTAGCATACCTGGGACCAAAATCATGGCTCAAAACCAGTTTCTGACAAAAAACAAGAAGTTTTACAAATAAAATAATTCAGCTTTTCAGGCCTAGCTTTGTCCAGCCATTACTTGGCAGCAGATTAAGCTAGAGAGCTATTCAAACCCTCTGAAGATTCGTGAAGTCTTGCAGTTTGGAACTAGTTCACCAGGGGGTACTAATTGTAAAGTCCCTAGTACACCACGGGCAGAGGTGGGCAGTAGCGAGCTAATTTTCCAGGAGCGATAGCGCCACTCTTTTTTGAAAAAAATAATGTGGTAGTAAGCAATTGCACTTCACTGTTACCACTATTCACTACTTTGGCATGAGTGGTGGCCAAAGGAAAAAGTTTGCAAGAGCTTTTCCGTCTGCACACATAGGTAGTAACTGCTCTTCTCACTGTTTTGTGTTGGCTTAGGATGATTTTTTACAGTAATCTAACAGCATTAGGAAAGATTTAGCTCCAGTTGCTTTTCACCTAAAAAATCGGTTCCATTTTAGTTCGGAAAAACCAACGCCGTTAACAATCTTAAAGCAGTTCGGGCTTGGAATTATAGGCTGCTGCTGCTGCTAGTAAAGCTCCTCAAAAATGAGTTGAATGCTTGGAGTAAATGCTGCACTGGATTCAGACAGTACTTTACTGCATGTGTAGCTCCAGTTTTTTGTTTTTACGTATATGTCAATATGACATTTTCTTAGTTTGGTTTCACTTCAGCGCATTTGGCTGTGTGCATAACCCATTGCAAGTTTTTTTCTAAAGTTACAAAACAGGATATGGCTTTGACGCTCAGAAAAAATAGCACGTGATAATCACCACATTCAAGTTATTCAATTAAAGCAAAAAAAGATTGCGGTAGTGGCCAATTTTCAGTTTGTGAATGCCAACCAAGTGAGAGCTAACATTGTGAATACGTTGGCGTGATATTGTATTGCAGTTCTGAGTAGACTTTACCAAGTTCTTCAACACAGACCGTCAAATTTATTGGGAAAGCAAGTAAACAATTCTCATTTTTATTGTGAAACTGTTCCGTGTAATGTGAACTTACTAGTAGATCGAAGTTATGCAAATTATTTCCAATCTTGCAAATGTTCTGGTAGCATAACAGAAAATCGACGTTGGTAAAAGCAAGTCAAACGTTTGTGTAAAATTTTTTCCAACATGTCCGATTAGGCAAAACAGCATTTGCAAAACGGACCAGAATTACATTGACAGATTTGAAAAAAGTATGAGCTTTCAACAATTTAATCTGGAGTATAAAGCAACATGCAAATCCAATCACCAATGTGCTTTGATCACTCACTCCTATTTGGTGTTTAGGCATATGATGAAAGCCGTGACGGCAGCTCTTAGGGAAAAAGCTGTCTCACATGCTAAGGGTAGTTCATTCAAAAGGGCGTTTTTAGGTAATGCTGCTGAAACAAAGTTTTTCTTGCAAGTATCCGAGCATCAGGTGGTGCAGTGGAAAACCAGTGAGTCAGGACTGGAAATATTACGGCAAAAACAAACATGCTACATTTGCTCATTTGTAATAAAACCACAGGAGTGCTGAGTGTTGCAGCTAGCATTTGCTTATGTGTAATTCAATTTTCATTCGTTTGTTGTACTTTCACATAATCTTCAAGAACTTATGAAAACATGTCGCATTTGCCACTGTAATTTTCCAAAAAATTTTTCTGACGAGTTTTCGAAAAATAATATGCTGTTTTCGTATCAGGGCAAACATTTTTTTGAAATAATCTCTCACGGCGTTTTCAAAACTTTTTGCGAAAATTTCTTATCCTAGGGTAGAAACAATGTAGTAAATATCATTCCAGCGTGTAGTTGATATGTTGATATTCTAAGGCGTGCAAAAAATCGATAAACTGCATGGCTAAGCCTTTCGTATGCCGTTGAGTTTTCTTCTGCATTTTCATGATAGCTTTTTCAACAATTGAATCAAGACAACCCTCTCCTTTCTGCAAAGTAAAATTGGGAATGCTGACAAAAACTCCATATCTCTGTACCCACCAATTCTGTCGCATGGCGAAAAGCATCTGTCGATTGAACTGACATAGCTTTTCATCTAAATCGGTTGGTATTTTTGTTGTGAGATGGTGAATTTGCTCTATAACCGAAATAATTTTATACTGATTTCAAAAATACTTTGCATTTCCCAAGCATTTTTATGCCTGATAGTCATCTTTCACAAGGAACTTCACTTAGGAGACATTTACAGTCGTTTCAACGCTGTTTCAATTAATATATCTTACAAGACATACAAAAGCACTGATTGCTTTGCAGAACCATCTTGCAAATGTGCAGAAAAATCAGATGTCTTTCAGTAACGGCATAATGCAGCTCATAACTCGCATTAGCAAATTTTCTTGTTGTCTGTATTCTGTGAAAATAGTTTGTATCAAAAGCGATTCTGTCCTCAAGAGTTGTTTGTTTTTGCAAAGTGCTGTCACTTCTGTCGCTGCAACACATTTAAACAAAAGACTGCTGTTTGAAATCTGCATGGTCGTAGCCTATTTCATTTCGTTCAAACCAGAACGGCAAAGTTCTTGCAACTTACCTTGATAATGAAATGTCACTTTTTTGCTACACCACGTGTTCTTTTTCGTATAGGCGTAATGACATTTCTTTCATGCTGCAATTAATTTGGGGAGACACTATCTTTGCAAAAGCGGTCGCAGTAAGTTTTAGTTTGAGCTTCGTAGCACGGATTGCACTAACTAAACTGAAAACAACTGCATAATTCGCTTTTTGGAATCGAACCAATTTAGTCTTATGAAAAAAATACCGTGTTTGAGAACCGTCAAAAACAATATTATCACTCCAGTTAATAGCGTTGTTGGTTTTCATTACTTTTTGTATTTTCGGAGGTACTTCAACGGTCACAAGCTCAGCAACGCGGTCACAAGCTCAGCAACGCGGTCACAAGCTCAGCAACGAAAACTTTGCGCTGGTGAAAGATTAAGGTTTTCGCTGAACAAATAGTGATGTGCACAGGCTCACAGCAAGGTTGATGAAAAAACGTAAGTTTGACAAAGCTAAGGATTCCCAAACTTTCTCTGGCTATGTACCCCTTCAGCATTTTGATAGATGATCGTGTACCTCTAAAACAGTGTTTCTCAAACTTTTTATTCCATCCTCCTCTTACACTCTCAACACGTCGTTTGTGCTTCCAAGCCTGATAAACCACACACAAGGTAGTAAATTTAAAGATTTTTATTTAATGGAAGTATTAAATAGCTGAACCAAGCTATTAAATAGCTTAACTAAGCAACTGTATTATGACGCTATTATTACGTTCAGGATTCTTGTGAAAATAGCCATACTGCAGCTGGACACACAGACGATCCAGAGTAAAAATTTAACAGATAACGTGCTTTAACAACAAGCTCCAACGAAGAACGTAGTAAATTAAAAATTGCAAGAAACTAACATGTGATAACAGTAGGCTATTGAAGTTAACCCAACAATTCATTAGTGGTTGAGCGTTTATGCCCCCTTTGTGTTGTTTTCTCCCCTATCTCCTCCTTTGGTTTTATCACCCCCTTGCCCCTCAAAATTGCTCCCTAGGGGGTGATTCCGTCCACTTTGAGAACCACATATCTAAAATTTCTTATGACAAAAAGGCTGGGGATGATAGTAAAAATATGCTTACCAATAAACATATACAACAATTACAGGCTCTAGCTTTGCAGCAGGCTGTTTGAGGAATCTCCTGTCTAGTTCTGCTCCCATCTTCTTGCAATGATTCAAGCTTGCGCTCCTCATTCAGCAATAACAGTTAAGTCACAACAGTGACCCACCCCAAGCGAATCAATTGCAACTTGCTGCGTTAAGGAAACTAGTTTCGTGTGTGACACATCGTACATGGATTATTTTTACAGCTGATGTGGAATTATGCACGTTTGTAGCCAATCCATTCAACACTTAGATTGCACTTTCAAAAGCTAGAATGTTAACAAAACAGTGGTTGGACAATTTGCTCTCGATATCTAAATAGGCTATCTTTACATGCAGGCTATATAAACTTTTTTTTTCTACATCCTATTCAAAGCTGTTGTTGTGAATAAGCCGAAACATGGAGAGACAAGGAGCTCAGTTTGCAATACATGCAGTCAATAGTTTGTTCAGGGGCTTTCACTAAAACCAAAGATCAACATCACCTTTTTTATAAAATCTAAAATAATGCCTGAAAACTTCGGGGCGGATGCAAATGCCCGGTTTTCCCTGACCCTGGTTGTGGGGCTGATTCAACTTACACATGCGTAAAGCTTTGTTAAAAGGAATTTTTTACCTTTTTATAGCTTGATTATTATCTTGAGTTCTATATTCGACTCTAGTGAGAAAGCAGCAATAAAGGCGATTGATAAATCTACAGCAATCAACTTACAAAAGTAAATGCACTCTATGTGTGTCAGCAGTCTAAATTTCATTTATATGTGCATTTGCTATAAAATAAACAATTCCTAATCATAACGGCTTAATGACTATAATTTTCAGCTAATGGTTGTTCAAAAAAGGGGCACCCAACAAAATTGGTAGCTAAAACACATTTCAAGGTAAGATTGTAAAATAACCCCTACTTTTGCAAAACAGCACATATTTTGAAAGTTCACCAAAAGTAGCAGCAGCGAATAGCGGTAGCAATAGCTTGCTACTATTTGTGTTCAGTAACAGGAGGAGTAGCGTTGCTATTATTTTCAGCAAATAGCAATAGCGGTAGCAACACTATTTTCAAAGTAGCGGTTGCCCACCTCTGACCACACGGCAGCTTCCATTTCAATAGAATTTTTACCTACTTTTGTTTCTTGGGCCATAACTTTGGATCCAGATATATTAGAAAGGCAATCAATGGCTCTAAAAACTCGGATGATGTTCTAGATTCCAAAACAATTTTGAGCCAAAAAAATGACTCTGTGGTTTGGTATCCAGGGCCAGGTAACCTCAGCTAAAAACATCTCTCCTTTGTGTCGTCATCCACAGAGAACCCTCATTCAAAACGAAAAAAAAATTTTTAACCTGAACTACGTACAAGACTTTCTGAATCTGTTGAGGATTTGAACAGCTCTCTAGCTCATCGACTGGTGAGGTATGGGGTTGCAAAGCTTTACAATAAGTGGCGCAAGCGGTAGTTAAAGGGTTAAAGTTAGGTTTAGGTTTACCTTTTCGTTTAGTACATTTCTACCAAGCCTACTGCATTCCCGTTGTGTATTACCATCATGTTACAGGTGGCGGTCGAATAAGGTTTCAAATGTGAAGATCCACAGTCACTGCAGTTCTGTAGCCACTGCCTTGAAATAAACATTCAATAGATCGTTTAAACTCAAACATGACATAATTCAATATTGCAATTATGAAATCTTATTCCACACAGTAACTCTTTTTAACTCTTCAAATGCATTTGTTCATGGAGTCAAAGATTATTCAAAATTATTTTGAAAGAACAAGCAGGTAATGCTAACGGCTAAAGCTAATTGCGCCATGTTATGATGTTTTTCTTCCTAGTTCAGAACTGCATTCAGTACAATGTTGGAATGTAAAGAATGGATGTCTGCCAGAGCGCCAGTGCTAATATCCTTAACAGATGTGTGATGACATAACCAGAGTGGGAAAAAAATTTGTTACCCAGTAAAGGTACAGATAGTCAAAGAAAAAACAATTTTTCATTGCAAATTAATATAATTTTCCCCAAACACGTCATGGTGAAAACTTGCAATGTTTTACTTTTTTATATGTTCACAATTATTCAAACCAAAATGTAGGTCCAACCGGAGGTAGTTGTTATCAGGAATGGAATAATCTTGGTGTGATAGCGATGGAGGCTGACAGGCCTACGTTAGCAACAAATATTATTTTTACTACCCTTTTTGTGTCATTGCTTTTTGTAAATTATAATTGTTTTTGCGTAGTGTTGTTTTGTTATTGCGTAAATTATTGTTTTTTGCGACTCCGGTACGTCATTTTCTATCCGCAACCAAGTGAAGTTCCGCTACTGACGGATAGCTGCCTGACTTTTACAGTCTACAGAGCACCCGGCAACGCAGATTTTTTTCCCACTTCCCAATTGCAGCAACTGCATATACAATTTCGGGGTTTTCAGCTACGATGCTCAAGTACTTCAGTAAAACCACGTCGAGGAAAAAACTCCTTCACTATTTGTCATCCTACCTGGAAAACCGGAAATTTCCTCTTCCTCGTTTCAAAATGTCTGTTGTGAAATTTCCCAGTGAATTAATTAACCGCACAGAGGAAATCTGGAGTAATCTTGGGGGTTTCCCGTAATTGAAAGTGTTACCTTTTCGCAAATCGATCTTGAATGGTCAATGGTCAATGGTTTATTGTTTCATATGACTCAGCCAACAAGCAGAAGCATCATAAAAGCCATCGCATGCAGTAAGCCAACCATTAGCGAACATTGGAGCAAATGAAAACACAATGGCACAATAGTTGATCAGTGTAAACAAAGAGGGGCGCTGTGTCATATAGGATTGGCGAAAGACCGTGGCGGTCATCTAGTCAACCAACCCCGTTTATCATTTTTGATAAGTGTTGAGAAACAACAGTTGGACATCAAATAAGCATAATGGAAACAAAAACAAAAAAAACGAATGAACGCAGAACATGGTGAAGAAAATGTACAGGTGAAACCGCATGCCTATGTACACAGTTGAGTGGATCGAATTTAAGTGAAGGATTTTGGTGTGGTTAGAATATTTTTAGCAATATAGAAAAATTAAAAAATAGTACTAATAAAAAAGTAAAAAAGTTACAAAAACTAATTGAAGAGGTACAGAAGAAAAAAAGCAAAACATAAAAAATAAAGGGTGTACTTATATGTCGAGAAGTATAGGATGTGCACACAGAAAATATGAAAAAGTAAGTGTTCACAAAAAAATAAGCAGAGTTACAGAATACTAGAATACACAGTATTTTGTTCTGGACAAGGGAAATGTTGCT
>Ga0210059_1003139_pt1 | contig 26323 bp, 12 predicted proteins | sample Ectturendosymbi2_FD_188042 | JGI IMG/M metagenome (GOLD analysis project Ga0210059, IMG submission 188042) | Ecteinascidia turbinata endosymbiont from Florida, USA - Sample 2 (SPAdes) (version 2) | ecosystem: Host-associated > Tunicates > Ascidians > Unclassified | place: Key West, Florida... | reverse complement strand
GGGTGCCTGACAACGCAACCTGTTTTGTAGGTTTTTTTCGGTGTCCCAGAGCGCCTTAATTATATTTTTGCATGAAATTGTTTAATGTTTGTGCCAATAAACTCTCTCTCTCTCTCTCTCTCTCTCTCTCCCTAAGGCACATTAAATGAAGCATAACACATAGTCAAACTGATCTACTCCTTCACAATAACTCCCCAGGCTGGAGTCACTGTTGGGAGTTTAATCTGTCATTTCATACCAGGGAGGTTAACCTGTCACACATGACTAATCTGCTAGATACGAATAGAATTAAGTAAAAGTTGTGTTTGATTCAGTGTGTGACAATGTTGTCAGGAGCTTTGCGGAGAAATACAATCTGTGGTATGTGCTAGATGCTCTCAGAACCATATATACTGCTCATTGCAATTGTTGTTGGTTTGTTATGTAACATGATGGTCTGTTTACAATAAAATTGTAACTAGCAATGAAATGAATAGCACCCTTTACCACATACAATTGCTTCTAGATGGGAAATCACAACCAGATGCATACAGTAGGCGCACCACATTATAAAGCGCACTTTGGATTTTTGCGAAATTAAAGGATTTTTAGTATGCGTTATTGTCTGAAAAATACAGTGTTATGACTTTTGGATACATGCAATTTTCAACTGAAGATTTTCTGTGGTTGGATAGTGCTCACATGATCAATTTCAATGTGCCAGTCTAAAATCGTTGGACTACATGGTGGCAGCTTTTAGTTTAACTGACTACTTCATACCTTATATAAAGAAAAAGAGCAATATCTTAAAATGTCAAGCCTTTTGTTTTACAAAATCGTACATTCTGAAAAAATGTGTTACACTGTGCATCAGAATAAAAAGCCTGTGACTATTTTTGTTTAGGTCCTTATTTTAATCGAGTTATATATATATATATATATAGTAGATAAATGCATGTTGCATAAGAAGTTCTACTTTACTTACCTGGATTTTTTATAAATTGCATGAAGCAAATCAGATAATTTTAATGCCTATTAAGTGCTTGTTTTCAGGGCCAAATGAACATATCTGACTGGTTGAAGGAAACTTGTTTGCGCTATTATCATTTTCTATGGCACAGATGGAAAGGGGAAGATGTGCAAACTAATGGAATGCTTGATCTTTTACCTGGACCCTTAAAAGCAGAGTTCTGCAAAGCTACATTTGGCAAAATGTTTGGAAAGGTGATTGAACAATTGGTGATGTTTTGTGCTGTCCAGGGGGTGACTCGTATTAAGATCTTACTGCGTTTCCTAAAATGAAACCAACAAGTTATTGGTATTCATTGTTGCATTGCACATAATGTAGCCTTACATTTGCATCTGCACTAATCAGTATTAAGAACAACCTATGAATTGAGAGTTGTGGTATTGCCCTATGGAAAGTTTGTGGTTGATAAATGATTGAAAAGTTTTACATCAGAAGACTATTACAGGATGATAATATCATTGCACTCATAAGCTTTTGCTTACAAATAGGAGAGGATGATAGGTGCCTTCACGTGGCCCTCCCTGTTATAGCATTCCTTGAAATCCTCACAAAACCTGTCACTTCGAGAGCAACCACCGCTACACATGATTAAGGTTGCCAGACGTCCATGAGTGCCAAGCACTTAACTCTTTGGCATCCGGCTGGTGTCTGGGATTTTCGAAAAAAAAAACGCCTAAATACACGCAGCTTTGCGGGGGAATTTCTCAGGTGCGGTATGCTTTACAGACCCGGTAAAAGTCTCAAAAGATGCGGCAAGTCTTCTAGTCTGCACCCGAAAAAAACATTTTTGCTTTGGGTGCGGGTTTTTTGTGAGTGACATCATAAGTGGAGGACTTTTACGCCACCTTGGCCCACTTTGCCTGGCCCTGGGTGCCAACCGTTAGGTGGTAGTATTTCGCTGAAGTTTTTTCTGAAAACTAGGCTACAATCCGAGTCTTGATACTTTGGTTGACCTGCTGGGGTTTCTGTTCAAAAGTTGTGATGTAAGTTTTTGTTTATTTTAGATCATAACTTTTGATTCAGAAACGCTAGAAAGTTGATCAAAGGCTCAAAAGACTCGGACTCGAGACTAGTTTCCAATGAAAACTTCAGAAAAACACTTTGGCCTAGCTGTTGGGCTCTAGGCCAGGCAACATGAGCCAAAATGACCCTAAAACTACTTAACTTATGACATCACTCACAAAAAATCCGCGCCCCCCCAACCAAAAATTTTTTTTGAGTGCAATCTACTAGACTGGTCAATCCGTTTGAGCCCTTGAACAGCTCTCTAGCGCATTTGGCGGAGGAGCTAGGGCGTTGGTAAGGCAACCGAAAACTGCTGCTTTTTAGGCCGAAATCTACGTACGAATATGTCGTATGCTGGTTCTCAAAGTGTTAACTTGAATTTGCTATCAAAACTGGTGATATCCTTGAAAAACATTTTGTTGTCCTTGAGAATTTTCCAGCATCCTTCAAAGTTCTTGAGTAGTTGTGAAATTGTTCATTAATGAACCACTGATTACTTTCAACATTCAAGAATCAGGATTGAAACAATGTAATTGAACAGAATAATAATGTGTAGATTGTACATGCAGTAATTTATGTTTTTCATCCTTTAGGGACTGCAGAAGCCGATAAATTGTTTTTGCTGCACAATTTTTTGCAACTATGTCGACAGATATAGTTGGTCAATGATAGTCTATTGTTATTCAGCCTTGTTTTTTTAAAAGAATTGCTACACCACTATAAACGAAAAGTATTCAAAGTAGGCATGAATTAATATTTCAAGTGATCTAGCAACCCTATCCATGCTGGATGTGTCAGTGTGGGCTGCGTAGGAATTCGCCCTTCTTAAGGCGCAGCAGCAGAGATGCTGCTGAAGATGACCCAAGACCCAGCAAACCGTATTTTTCTTATTGGCAGGTCTGGATGCTGCTTACTGGCAGGTCTGGGCGCTCTTCTCATCTGTGCCCGTCGCGGCAAACTCCATCCCCTCGCAACTCGTGAAGAACGAGTCACACAGGACCAGGGATCGCGAGTCCAACAGGCTCGTCAACAAGGAGCTGTCCGACCAATGGAAGATTCCAACACCTGAGGGTCACAGTATCTCTGAACCCGTTAGGCTTTAGGCCGGAGGAGCTTGCTGCTGCCCCCAGACGCCTTAAGACAGGAAAGTCTCCGTGATTGGATTCCATCTTCGCTGAAGATGGAGTTTATACTCAGTGCTGGGTCAGCTCTCAAATCTTGTTTTTGTGACTTCCTCAGTTCAGTTCCTGCTTGCGCCAACTAAAAAATTCCAAAGATCTGGAGAAAAGCACTAATAGTTGCGATCCCTCAGCCAGAAAAACCATTGGGGGACCCAAACAGCTATTGACCCACATCTCTGCTGTGTGTCCCCTGTAAAATCATCCAGAGACTCATCTATGCTTGTGTTGATCCAATCTTTAACCCATTACTCCCATGAGAGCAGGTGAGCTTTTGACGTGGGAGGTCAGCCGTTGACCAGGTCACCCTGCTCACAGAGAACATCGAGGATAGCTTTTTGGCTAAAGAGAAGGCTGGGGCTGTGTTTGTCGATCTCACAGCAGTGTACGACACTGTATGGTGGCACCACAGCCTCGGGTACGCAACTTATTGGTCTGGTCGATTCAGACTGGCCGATTCAGTCTGGGGACATTTTGGTCAGACCATGAAATCTTGCATGCTAACATTTTAATGCAAACATACTTAAATCAATGAGAAGTTTTATTTAAAAAAACTACAAACATGATCCAAGATACAACAGTTTATCAGCATCAACATAATGATTTTCATTATCATCAGCAAGCAAATTCAATCATTATCGACATTTTGCAATTAAATACAAATACTTCTAACTCATAATTGCAATTAAGATTTAATCGCAATCATTGAACCCGAAAGGGAGTTGGTATAACACCAGATAGAGTAACATTCCGCCTGCCTATAATCATTTAAATAAACGAATGTAATAAGTTGTTTGTGTACAGAAATGTCGTGACAGAAATATCCCCAGACTGAAACATCCAGACCAAAATGTTCTGTGACTGAAACGGGCCAGACTGAAACAAGCCAGACCGAAACGACTCAGACCAAAACAGTTCAGACAGAAACGGCTCGGACAGAAACAGCTCAGACCAAAACGGCTCAGACTGAAAAGTCCTGTTCTGCCACGGCCTCACCTGCAAGCTTTTGCAATTGCTGCCTGATAGACACATGGTCCACATGATCATGGAGATGGTTGGCAATCGCAGCTTTATTCGTTCTACCAGAAACGGCAAAAGGAGCAGGTTACGACGCCTCAAGAATGGTGTCCCACAGGGATCTGTCTTGGTGCCCCCTCTCTTCAACATTTACATCTCTGACTTTACAACCACCGTCTCCAGAAAGTATGCATATGCTGACAATGTAGCAATTACGCATGCTGATAGAGATTTGGCAGGCAGTGGAAGGGGTGTTAAGCCAGGACAGGGCAACTGTAGGTGAATACCTCCAGACTTGAAAGGCGACAGCCTTCCACCTTAACAACAAGGAAGCTAGATGTGAGATGAAAGTCAACTTCAACAATGAAACCCTACTGTTTTGCTCCGACCCAAATACCTTGGAGTAACATTGGACAGGTTGCTGACATATCGCTGACACCTTGAGTCACTTTGCAAGAAGCTGACATCACGCGTCATGCTTCTGAGGCGGCTTGCTGGCTCCAGTTAGGGTGCTGGAGCAACAACTTTGAGAACAGCCACCCTAGCCCTGGTGGATTAAACGTCAGAGTACTATGCTCCTGTCTGGTGCCGCAGTGCTCATACCCGTTTTATCGACACCGCCTCAACGACGCCTTGAGAATTGTGTTTGGATGCCTGCATCCTACACCAGCGGACAACCTTCCAATCCTCGCAGGCATCCAACCTGTTGAGCTTCGTCGCAATGGAATCACACTGTCCCTAGCATGGAGCCTGGACCTCTGCTCCACTCAGCACTCACCCGTCTATCGTGTGCAGAATGCAGATTTCACGGCGCCTCAAATCAAGACACCCATTTGGACCTGCCGCACAGCAACTCATCAGTTTATCTGACAACAACATACATGCAGTGCACTGGGCGTATCACCATTGGAATGAGGTGTGGGCAGACAAACCCACAAGACTCCGCATTTTCATCCCTGACACCAGCACCCCCTGGAATGACCCTCACAAGAACAGCCTGGTTTCGGCTTAATCCCCTCTGCACCGGTGTCGGATGTTTCCAATCCTACTTGAGAAAATGGGGTATGGTCTCCTCTGTGGCCCATGAGTGTGGCGCAGAAGAACAAGTTATCGACCATGTTGTCCTCCAATGTCCAATCCATCAACCTCCTCATGGACTGCACAGCCTCATCACTCTGGATGATGAGACAATTAAATGGCTGCTTAACACCTGCCTTGGGATCTAGTGCCTCCTTCCAACTTTTCAGACCACCCCAAAGTTTGTATTCCACAATTTTGAAAATTCACTCCACCCTAACAGGGATCAATGAGATTTTTCTGTAAATATAAAGTAGTTTAAACCTTGGTGAACAACAGATTAAAAATAGCAGATGTGGTTGAAAATGCTGTGTGTTGTTCATTTTGACTTCAATAATTGGTTTATGTCAGTGGTTTTGAACCTTGTGCCATGACCCATTACAGCAACCTATCGAAACCCACTGACCCCTGTATAAAACTTGAATAAAGCAAATGTAATGCAACTGTGTGCATGTAATGTCTACTTGTGACCTCTTTAAATTCTGTGGCCCCCAGGTTTTAAACCACTAATTTATGTGAATGCATGCTTTGTTTGTTGCTGCGAATAAATCATTTATGGTCATATTTTAGACAGATTTGTTTATTGGAACTGGAGAAGCATTTTGTCGGAACCTTGCTTTGGTAGCAAGATCATCGGTATATCTACGTGGTCAGTTTGTACAAAGATCTGGAGAAATTGGACATTTTATGTGCTATCTTCATCATGGAGTTGTGGAGGTGCATGTTTCTTATAATAATAAGTCATAACTATTGCAAAGAATCCTTTCTAACAATCAGAAACTCCTACAGATAGATCTTACAGAGTATATATTGCGCCTACTAGGTAGGCATCATCAGCTCTTATTCAAGAGAATTCGGTCAATAAAAGTCATGGTGTTGATATTCAATGCACTACTTGCATTCATTGCCTGTCAGTGTGTTATTAAATTTTAAATGTAAAGTTTGGTGTGTACACGAAAGTACAAAAATGCCTGATGTGTAAAGTAATGATCTACTAGTCCCATCCTCTTCAACCTTTTTGTCATGGTGGAACGCCTGATATACTTTTTGTACTTTCGTGTTTGTCATGAAACCCCCATTAACACTTTGAGAGCTGGGGTATGATATATTTGTACTTTGAAATGGGCCTAAAACCAACAGTTGTCAGTTGCCTCACCAATGCCCTAGCTCCTCCACCGATTGTGCTAGAGAGATGTTCAAGGGCTCAAACGGATCGGAAAGTCTAGTAGATTGCACTCAAAAAAAATTTTTTGGTTGGGGGTTGTGGATTTTTTGTGAGTGACGTCATAAGTGAAGTAGTTTTTGGGACATTTTGGCTCATGTTGCCTGGCCTAGGGCCCAACCGCAGGCCAATGTATTTCGGTGAAGTTTTCATTAGAAACTAGGCTCGAGTCTGAGTCTTTTGACCCTTTGATCGACTTTCTAGCGTTTGTGGTTCAAAAGTTATGATCTAAAATAAACAAATTATTTAATTATGTAATTAACTTTTTACTAACTTACATCATAACTTTTGCACCTGAAATCCCAGCAGGTCATCCAAAGTATCAAAAGACTCAGATGTTGCCTAGTTTCCAGTAAAAACTTCAGCGAAATACTACCACCTAACGGTTGATGCCCAGGGCCAAGCAAAGTGGGCCAAGGTGGCCTAGAAGTCCTCCACTTATGACGTCACTCACAAAAAACCCACAGCACTCCCCAACCAAAAAAATTTTTTTGAGTGCAAACTACAAGACTTGCCGCGTCTTTTGACATTTCGACCAGATCCGTAACCCGTACAGGGGCGGAGATCTTCCCGCGCAAAGTCAGGTGCGATCCAGTTGTTTTTTTGCGAACCGCTTGAATAAACCCGGACGTCAAAGTGTTATCAAAAATAAAAAAAAACGAATTACTTGTAACAAAAGCAAGTATTTCGTTATTTGACACTTCAACAACAAATAAGCAGATATCACAGAAGGTCAATGGCAAGAAATTTGATGACTCACTTGTTCTTGCATTTCTTGAATCTAGCTGCTGCATTCAAAATTTGGTCATCTGGAAAAAGAACCTGTATCACAAATGTGTTGTCCCATTTTCTAACTTTGGCAATTGAATTACATTTGGTCCGCTTTGGAGGAGCCTCTTATATTTGAACTACAGCACATTGCTCATAATGGGTATCTGCAGAAAAGACAAAATCCTAAACGGCATTTCGCCCCATGGAAATTGCAATTAAAACTAAAATTGTCCAGAAGGCCTGAAGTCAGCAGCTTAATTGCGATTAATTGATTTGATTCTTGCAATGACAGTTTATTTGCCACTATGACACTCACACTGCACAAGACCCAGGTTCACAGTCATGGTGACATGCAGTGATGAACCTGCAGTTCACTCACATCCACTCCCTTGCCAGCAGAGGCAGGTTGCGAAACTTGCGAGCGGCTTGTTCAACTTTTGGTCTTTGTTATGTAACAATAACATGGCAACAAATCTTCAAGGTTCACTTCATGTTGCAGTTGTAGGCGCTTAGCCACATGTGACTGTTGAACGCAGACATTTTGGAAGGTAATGCAGCAAGATAGTGAGTGCTAGCAGTGGAAAGCCACATACTTGTATACTGTGTGAAAAGAAACATGAGTGAATCTGGAGCAATCCTTTCACAAATTTGAAAAATCTGTTGTCAGCGTGACCAATGTGCCTGAGTGTCAAATTAACGAGACTTGACTACTGAATTTTGCTGAAATCGTCTTCCCCCTAACCTTGCTAGCTGGATCCAACCCTGATCAAATACTGTTATGCCAGCTTCTTTTCACACAACAAAACTGTGGCTTGTTGGAATACATCTATGCAGGCTAGTGGGAATACATCTTCATCATTAAGGTTTAGTTTTCACTTCTGAGTGAATACTGAGTGCAAAGCTACATTTGCTGTGGCAAGTTTTCATAATTCATCTGTTCAAATTTTTGAAGTCTGCGTGTTGTTCTAATTTTAGCAAGTTGTCCATAATCATGTCAATACACAGGTCTGCTTGTCCAGTTTGTACATGATGAACATTCATCTTGAAAAAATCAACGAAGACAAACAAGGCTTTATTGATCACTTTAGACAAGATAGACGAGATCCCAGATGTTTGCAGCTCTTGTTTCCTAGTGATGGTGGCAAGTCCAGCTAGCAGATGCCGCAACTAGGAGGTAGGGCAACCGGACAATTGCCCCTCACCCAATAGTTATCAAAAACATGTTCTGTTGTTTGGTACAGCATCAAGCTACAATAATCACCCTCCTGGTTGTGGCCCTTGCGGTTTTGTTGAAGAACATGGCAATGATGCTTTCTTTAAAGATCATGGCAATGCTTGAAATAGAATACTATGCATTGAAACTTTGCAGATAGCCCAACTGTGTCAAATGTCGTAATATGCCTGGCTATTGATGCCATGCCAATGACATGTTTTTTTGTGATTGTTGCTGTAACATTAGGCATTTTCTTTGTGGTGTAGGTGGGTAAAGCGTTTTGTGAAAATCCAACCTAGAAATGATAAGCAAAACGTCAATGTTCCACCTCCGAAAAAGAATTTCTGCAGATGCACAAGTTGTTCATTACCATCCACACCTTTGTTGTTGTTATTACTTTGCGTCACATAAGAAAATATGCTGTTTTGCTTCATCTGGCTTCCGTAAAGAGCAAAAAGTTGGGTTTCACACTGTTTTTACTTTATTACCACAAAGGCTGAATAGCAGACATAGACTGTTATTTCGTGTTTGTTTTTGCATTAACAGTAATAAGACCTTTTTTTGAAAATATGCACTGTTACTCTTCAGTTGGACTTTTGAATTTTCAAAAAAAATATGTGAAGAAAGGCTGATCAACAAATAGTTTTGTGAAGTGTGATAGTGTCACTCAAAAATGAAATTTGTTGTGAAAATATTTGTCATTGAGGTTTCACTAACTTTTTGTCATTTGAGGTTTAATTTGAATATTTTTCCTTGTTTGTCATTGATTAGCCTTTGTTTAGGTCTTGGATGAACAAGAAGAGGTGGTGATTGCGACTGTGCATTCCGGGCATCTTTTTGGCCAAATACTGTTAGTGTTTGACTTTCCACGCATCAACTCCATTCAGTGCAAAACGGACTGTGAGATATTTATACTGGACAAGCATGATTTTCGCCATATTTTGTCTCACTATCCTCAAGGTATGGCAATAGTTGGACCTAAAGTATGCACTTAGCGGCAATTCAAAGATGACATATGGGTGTCGACTTTTAAAATCAAGTCCAAGAGTATTGTGATGAATGTTGTGAAAGCATTCAATCTCATCAATGCATACTCGCTACCTTTTACAACAATACCAGTTAGACAAAATCTCAACAGCATCACTCTCTCAACAGCATCACAGAAGTCGATGCCATTTGAACTTAATGTGAAGAGTTGAGTTGATTTTATTTGGCGATAATTAATAATCAGCTAGAAAAAACACAAATTAGTGCAATGACGCTAGGGCATTGAAGGAACTGGAAGGGTGTCGAGTCGATGCCCCTCAGCAATTAAATTAGTTTTGTTACTGTCCAGTTTGAACATGTGGTTGTGCATATATGTGGGAAGGAGCTGCTAGATGATCAACACAGTTGCGCAGGGGGTGCTGGGTCGCAACCGGTCTCTCTCGGTGGATGGGTTGCTCAGATCAGCAAGGATCTGTTCGTGGCAGAGAAAGTATAAACCCAGCTAAAATGAAACTCTGCCTGGGTTGTCATAACCCTTTCGCATCAAGCAAGCTCTGCAAACTGTTTGCAGTGTTTTTTTGCATTTGGATGATGGTTTATTTGGTACTCATGGGATCCAATCTGTGGAGGTGTTGCCTTCGAATTTCTTTGTTCGCCAGAAGTGGTAGAGGGATATGAAGTTGAAATAAGTGTGCTACAAATTGAGGAGTCAATGTAACTTTTAGAACTGCCTGAGTAAACCAAAGCAGTTAAGAATTTTCCACAAACAACTACAGGAATAGTTGCTTTCATCAGGTCTCCAGTAAGGCAGCCTTTGCTATACACAAGAATGGAACTAGTGATGTGGAAAAGGTCAAGGGCTGACCACTGCACTAAGACCCCAGTCTGGATCAACATGCCCGCATACAGTGGGGGAAATACTTAACAAACTACAAGCCTCTTGCTTTAAGCAAGATGAGAGAGAGTATCAAGGGTGTGTAAGGACGTCGCAGCCACTGTGCACTTTGGGGTTGCCAGGGGAAACACAACAAATCAATGGTACCATGTGTTTCACAAATTATGAACAGAATTATAACCATCACACTGAAACAAAACTGGACATGTGCAAACTGTGGTATTTATATAGGGACTTGTGTGATTTGCCATGAACAATATGTCAGCCAAGCCAAGAATAAATTTTCAAAAAGATGGTCATCGCACTACGGTTACTGGAAAAGACCAGATTGTAAAAATGACAAAGATGATGTGGCCTTGTTGCGACACTATTCAGTAGGTATGGACCAATATATTGGCCAATATTTGGGTTTTACCAATATATCGGTATTGGCCAAAATAGACGACTTTATTGACTTCAGTAGGTGTTGACAAAACGCTGTTATATTCCTCGCGCATCCAGAAACTTGCGCAAGAAAGCATAATGAACCAAGTCAATAGTTGTCTTATGGCAATGCTACCAGGTACATTTTCATAAAAAGACACACCAGATTAACCATGAAGCATATGTTGGCCGTCGCAGCCAAAACAAAAGCATCATCGGCAAGTTTTGCAATGCTTGAAGTTTATTGTCTAGATTGCGCTACCATGTACAGGTGTTGTGTACGAATAAACTCGGGTTGTACTTCCAGAAGTTTTCACAACACAAAAACATTTCACCGTAATTTAAGGTGCAGAGGTTCAATCGATGCCTAGTTTTGGCACAGATTAACTAACACTTTGACATCTGGCCCACTTTCGGGGATTCTCTTGCCAAAACAACCGGATCACATGGGGCTTCTCACGTGCGCAACTCAGGTACACTGAAAGCAGTAAAGAACCGTTCAAAGGCTCAAAAGATGTGGCAAGTCTTCTAGTCTGCACCCGAAAAATATTTTTTGGTTGGGGTCAGCGGATTTTTTGTGAGTGACATCATAAGTGGAGGACTTTTAGGCCACCTTTGACCCACTTCTCCTGCCCTGGGTCCAAATGGTTAGGTGGTAGTATTTCGCTGAAGTTTTTATTGGAAACTAGGCTACAATCCAAGTCTTTTGATACTTTAGATGACCTGCTGGGTTTTCAGGTTCAAAAGTTATGATCTTAAGTAATAAAAATATTTGATTAATTAGTTAATTAGATAATTAATCAACTTTTTTATTTAAGATCATAACTTTTGAACCAGAATTGCTAGAAAGTCGATTAAAGGCTGAAACGAGTCAGACTCAAGCCTAGTTTCCACTGCAAACTTTAGCAAAATACTTTGGCCTAGCAGTTGGGCCCAAGGCCAGGCAACATGAGCGAAAATGGCCTAAAAACTACTTCACTTATGACGTCACTCACAAAAAATCTGTAACCCCCACCAAAAATTTTTTTTGTGACATCATAAGTGAAGTAGTGCATGGGCCGTTTTGGCTCATGTTACCTAGGCCCCAAACTTCTAGGCCAAAGTATTTCGCTGAAGTTTTCATTGGAAACTAGGCTCGAGTCTGAGTCTTTTGAGCCTTTGATCAACTTTCTAGCATTTCTGGTTCAAAAGTTATCGAAAATAAATTGATTATCTAATTAACTAATTAGTTATGTTCATTACTTCAGATCATAAATTTTTAACCTGAAACCCCAGCAGGTCATCCAAAGTATCAAAAGACTCGGATTGTAGCCTAGTTTCCAATAAAAACTTGAGCGAAATACTACCGTCTAGCAGTTTGGGCCCAGGTGAAGTGGACCAGGGTGGCCTGAAAGTCCTCCACTTATGACGTGACTTACAAAAAATCCGCACCCCTCAACCAAAAAATATTTTATGAGTGCAAATTACAAGACTTTTGAGCTTTTGACCGGGTCCGCAGCACTTACCGGACTGGAGAAATTCCCGTGCAAAGCCATGTGCGATCCAGCTTTTTTTGTGCAAACTGCTTGAATTAACCTGGGTGGGAAAGTGTTAATACAGTGGTTCCCAAACGTTTTTGAGCCGTTACCCAAATTGAGGTAGTGATTAGGTCTTATTACCCATAATATTTTGCAGTGATCACTCATTATATAAAAAAAATTGTGGTTTTGGTTCCTCATTACCCCCCAAAAAATCGCATTTTACCCTTGGGGTAATTTACCCCCAGTTTGTACCACTGCCTTAACAGATCAACATACAGGCATTGTAAACATTTTGTAATGATATCAGTGCAACACCAAACAAAAGAGATGCATTACTACAAAAAGTGAAGCAAAATTTAGCTTAGCTTGCCGCATAAAGGAAACTCACTGACTATCACAATCTTTTGTTGTTGTATGTGCACTGCATTCATATATGTATATACGAGTATATATAACAGTGGTGGCCAAACCTGCTCTATGTATGAGCCGCATATTGTAAAACCCAAGTTACAAGAGCCGCAATATCAAAATCTAAACTCAAGAATTTATATGCAATCTACGCTTCTGTGACATCATAATTCTTTTTGGAACGACTTGCAAAAGTAATACTGTACGGCATGCTACCTACCACAGTACCATTTTACGATATTTCTGCACTTTGCAATAGAAATAAAAAATAAAAAACAAATATATAATTTTTCGAAACTCTCAAAGAGCTGGATGCAAAGGTTTGAAAAGCTGCAGTTTGGCCACACCTGATATATAATTATTTGATGAAGCTCTCACAATTGATAACCTTAAATAATTATTTTCCAAATGAAACTTTGCAAGCAAAGATCATGCAAAACTTATGCACCCAGTGGAAATACTACAATCATGACAAAAGCTTAACAAAATGCCATTGAAACTAAATATGTTTTGTACACAATGCTGTCTAACTGCATTCATATGTTGCATACATGATAATTGGAATATTGAAGCAAAATTTCGTATGAAATCTTTATTTTTGTACCTGCTTAACAATTTCTGGATGATTTCTTGCTAGTTCCCTTTTGGAAAGCACTCTACTGAAGTTGTCAAAAATAGAATATTGCACAGATCTAGGCCTGTTCCAAACTAACTTACATAGGCCCATTTTAGTGAGCCTCATGAAGTAGTATGAAGAAGAATTCTCAGAAGCAGAGAACTTTATGTTCACTTAGCAGAGTAGACCTGAAATTAATTTTCTGACTTTCTGTGCAGCTTACGCCTACAGTAAAACAAGTGGCCTACTTCAAAGAAAATCTGCCCAAAATTACCATATGGTTCTGGTATCACTTAATGCAATGGGCCTATAAGCTTACTATGCAACAACATAGATGAAATGCAGAACTGACCTAGTAACCTGTTCAAAGAACTAGCAGGCTACACAAAGTGACATCCTGGAGCCAGAGAGCTGAGACCTACAGTGAATAACACAAGCAAAGCTGAGAAAAGTTCTAGCATTTTTCGCTCCTTGAGCGAAATTGAATGAAGTACAGCAAATGAAACCAGAGGAAGTGGTGAAAAGTTGGCTGCTTTCACAAGCTTTCCCAGCCGACAATAGATTAAACAGAGGTTTTCATGATAGTCTGAACCTGCCTTAAGTGAAATTGCTTAGAACTGAAGTGTTTCAAAACCTCGGGCACTGTTGCTTCCCCAAATTCTACAAAAGAAAATGCAGATATTAGAGAATAAACATTTCACTATAAGCATATATTGTGTTTTTTCATCAGCTTGAAATAATTAGCTTTTGTTGCAGGTACATTTGCACCATGTACTACAATTGTGAATTTTAAAGTAAACTGGTCTGAAAAGATTCAGCAGTGAAAAAGCGTAGAGCCAGACAATCAACAAAAGAAAACAAAGCAAATGGAGAGAGTTGCAATTGTTTGTACTCAAACAAAATTTCTAAAAATTAAACCCAAAGCACTCAACATATGCAACCAATATCATTGACTTTATGGATGGGTATTAGGGAAAGCTGCTGTCATGAATGTGTCACTATTTTAGCATTGAATCTGAAAGTAGCTGAGTGGCCTCTAGCTTAGAGTAAGTGGATATGCCTATGTGCCCATGTATGGTATATGAAGTTAGAGTACAGGGTGTACAAAGCAGGTGTTATATGAAGCTTTCCATAATTATTGTTAACATTTTCAAAATAAGGTTTTTGAAAATTATGGCAACAGAAGTGTTATTTAAAAATCGGAAATGTATTACATAAATACTTGCTGGTTCTGTATGAGATTGGAACTTATATTTTGTCTTAATTGCAACTGTAAATGAAATATGGTTGAAAAGGTTGTTTATGGAAGTGCTTAATAGTACTTGTTTCCACAGCAATCGCAAGTTTTGTTGATGCCGTATGGAAAAGATGTAGTGGACCATTGAAAGAGTGGCCTTTGGATCCCCCTGATTTTGATGAATTCAATGAATTTCTGATGTAAGAGCTATTCTAGTACAGGGGTGTCTAATCTGCAATACGTGAGCCACTTGATATTCTAACACCTTCCAAGTAGCCCGCAAGATTTTCTCCAAGAGTAAAATTTAACCCGTGGTGATGTCAAATTTAACCCCGGAAGTAACATTTTCTTACCAGAATATTTCGAGTCATGGTTGAATGTGAATGATTGTTGGTGCTCTTTGTCATATCACTAATCGTCACCATATCAGCCAAGTAACTTCACTCCACAAGTGAAAGAAGCAAGAAATCAATCACAAATTTTTAATAGGAAATCGATTTCACAACACTACGCATCGTCAGTCCTATCATCTTATTCAAATAGAATGAAATTGATTTCCTATTAAAAATTTGTGATTGATTCCTTGCTTCTTTCACTTGTGGAGTGAAGTTACTTGAATACAGATATGCGCAAGTTTGAATCATCGCAAAAAGGTGAAAGCAGAGCCCAGTTGGCTGATTCCTCTAACGCCTATGGAAAACATAGAGCTTTTTATTACCATATCAGCCATTCACATAATAATTGTGACTTTACTGATGACTAGCCATATGTTTTTTAGTGGCATGTGTGCTATGCTGCAGCATACACAGCTTGTTCACCTTCATCATAGATAAGGTTGAATTTATGTATTGACTAGCTTCAAAGCTTGCAGAGTGAAGCTTATCAAGGATTTGTAACTAGAAAACCAAAACGTGTTACGGCAAACCAAAGAAAAAGTAAATTGAATGTCCTGTAGCTTCATGCAATCATTGCGAGAATGTCCAGAAACACTGTTGTCAAAGACTTACCACATCAACTTAAACTGACATATAAAACTGAAGGGTCATTTCACGTCAGCTGATACAGAAAATTTCAAAAATGCAACCCACCCTCTAAGATTTTTATGAAATTTGGTATGCTTGCAGAACTTCTTTTCCTGATTCCGAATATACCATTTTTTTTCAAAATTAGCCGTGTAGAACTGAAGTTATGAGTGTTTGAAGACGGCCACTTTTTGTGTTCACTGAAGCAGAAAATTCATGAAAAATTTGGTGGTCTGACTTTATAGATCTACAACTTGACTAACACTAACTTTTAAACCTTGTGAATTTAGGAAGTACAAGTTCATTGGACATGGGTTTCTGTGTGTAACCCATGGGTAAACTACGTGACCCCCTGTGTCATTCATGCGTAACACCATTTTTGATTGCTTACAACTTTTGTTTTACCAAACCAATCCACATGTGCCATACATCATTTGAAAGGTCTTGATAAGTTCTATTTGGATCACAAAAAATTAATGGCTTATTGAGTATTTCACATAAAAATTTGAGAGCACAGTTTTACCTGAAAATAGGCCTATTTTGTTAATAAAACAATTAATAAAGACTAAGAAAGCAACAAGTTTGTCACTTTTATTGTTGTTTGTGGTTTTCAGTCACACTTAGTCTGTTCACATGTCCATTTTCATTGTGGCAAGATTGTGGCTTTTCCATGATTTTGGCTTTTTTCTTGCTGAGTAACGCTGCAGATTGTGGCTTTTTGCGGCCCTGTTGAATAGGCTTGTCTACTGGCCTGCCCACAATGAAAAAAGCCACAATTGCAAGTGAACATGTGAACAGACTGACTAGGCCTATCAGCTCTTTCAGTTTAACTTGATGGCTTTTCAGTTCCTCTTTTGGTAAAATTTGAAAAGTTATGTTGGTAAGTGTTTTTGAACAATATGCCACCATGTCATTGATATTCAATATCTGATTCTCCAAAGGCCGCCAGAGGCTTTCCATAGCAGTGGATCTTTGCACAGTGCCACCAATGCGATCGCATGGAGATTTCCCATGGCTTGTTACAAAAAAGACAACGATGCTTTTATTCCAAACTCTATTTCATCTCCACAAAGATTGTGAAAAGATTTTCTAATCTTATATTGATCTGCACACCCATCACTGAAAAATTCCACAAACTCTAATGTTGAATAGTCTTTTCCTGAATTAAATGTAGCATTGCAACATCATGTAACAATTCTTCAGTAAGAAAACAAAGGCTGGAAATCAACAGTTGATTTTCACTGTTTTTGTAGTAGCAAACTACTGGATGCAGTGTACAACTCTGATGTGTCCAGTGATACCCCTGAGCTTCATCCTGGATATGAAATAAATTTGTTTTCTGCGAAATCCATTAAAATTAAGGAAGTTACATTGTCCATGTTTTCTTTTCGCTGTTTAAGGTAAGAAGATTGGGAGTGCGAAATAAAGTGATGTGGTGTTAACTTTTCAAGTTTTTCGATGACCAAGTTGATATAATCTGAAACTGGTAAACATTGTGTGGTTAGCTCAGTTCAATCTGTTGTAACCCATTGCTTGAAAAAGATTTCTTCTTTGTCATCTTCAAATTTTGCAGAAAGGATTTCTTTTACAACTTCAAAATGGGCACATTTTTGGCCCCGTTGCAGCATGCGCTCTTTTTTTTACATGTCACAGACAGCTTTCAGATTATATCAACAACAAAGTTGTACAGTGCATCCAGTAGTTCGCTACTATAAACAGTGAAAACCAACTGTTGATATCCGGCCTTTGTTTTCTTTTGGAAGAACATGATGTTGTAATGGTACATGTAATTCAGGAAAAGACCATTCAACATCTGAAAAAAGCAGTTTCACAATTAGAGTTTGTGGAATGTTTCAGTGATGGGTGTGCAGATCAATATAAGAATAGAAAATCTTCTTCACAGTCTTTGTGAACATGAAAAAGATTTTGGAATAAAAGCATCGTGGTCTTCTTCTGTAACAAGCCATGGGAAATCTCCATGCGATCACATTGGTGGCACTGTGGAAAGATCCACTGCTATGGAAAGCCTCTGGCGGCTTTTGGAAAATCAGATATTGAATATCAATGACATAGTGGCATATTATTCAAAAACACTTACCAACATAACTTTTCAAATTTTACCAAAATAGGAACTGAAAAGCCATCAAGTTAAACTGAAAGAGCTGATAGGCCTAGTCAGTCTGTTCACATGTTCACTTGCAATTGTGGCTTTTTTCATTGTGCGCAGGCTAGTAGACAAGCCTATTCAACAGGGCCGCAAAAAGCCACAATCTGCAGCATTACTCAGCAAGAAAAAAGCCAAAATCATGGAAAAGCCACAATCTTGCCACAATGAAAATGGACATGTGAAAAGACTAAGTGTGACTGAAAACCACAAACAACAATGGAAGTGACAAACTTGTTGTTTTCTTAGTCTTTATTAATTGTTTTATTAACAAAATAGGCCTGCTCTCAAATTTTTATGTGAAATACTCAATAAGCCATTAGTTTTTCTGTGATGGAAATAGAACTTATCAAGACCTTTCAAATGATGTATGGCACATGTGGATTGGTTTGGTAAAACAAAAGTTGTAAGAAATCAAAAGTGGTGTTATGCATGAGTGAACACAGGTGATTGTGTAGTTCATCCGTTGGTTACACAGAGAAACCCATGTCCACTTAACTTGCACTTCCTAAATTGGATGAAATATGCCTTATGCTACAATATATCCAAACCACAAGAGTGTTAGTCAAATTGTAGATCTATAAAGTCAGACCACCAAATTTTTCATGAATTTTCCACTTCAGTGAGCACAAAAAGTGGCCGTCTTTAAACACTCATAACTTCAGTTCTACTTGGCTGATTTTGAAAAAAAAATGGTATATTTGGAATCAGGAAAAGAAGTTCTGCAAGCATACCAAATTTAATAAAAATCTTAGAGGGTGGGTTGCATGGCCGGGATGAGCTGACGTGAAATGGCCCTGAAGAAATGCAAGTAATCAATCCATCAATCGATTGTGTTTTTCATGGGGTTTGAAAAACGCGTGTTCATCAAAACGATAATGAGGATTGGCGTGAGGTCAATAGGTTTGCCAACCCTTATGAAATCACAAAACATTACTTGCAATCAATCATAATCTTTAATACAAATGTTATCAAAGATTATGATTGATTGCAAGTAATGCGCAACTTCAAACTGAAGGTGCACTACCAACTTTTAACCCTTTTTGTAGAGTGGTTGCCTCCCCACAATATCCACTATTACCACATGGGTTGGGCATGAAATTCAAATGCTTTCTTTTGCAGAAGAGTTTATCTCCCTCCACTAATTTGCATTTGTCACTGAGTTTTTTCACCTTCCAGAGTAATTTGCGATTGTCAGTGATGAGATTTCTTCAAAACACAGCTTGGTAATGTGCTGATTACCTATATGGAGTTGTCAATTTACTAGTTACAAACTTTGTTTGCATATTTTGAAGGGGAGAATGTGATCAAAACTATTGTTTTTAACACTGTGGCGTCCGCTAGGATTCAGGGATTTTCGGAAAAAAACGACTAAATGAACAAGGATTTGCGCAGGAATTTCTCTGGTCCGGTATGCTCTACAGACCCGGTAAAAGATGCGGCAAGTCTTCTAGTCTGCACTCGAAAAAAATTTTTTTGCTTGGGGGGTGCAGGTTTTTTGTGAGTGACGTCGTAAGTGGACTTTTAGGCCACCTTGGCCCACTTTGCTTGGCCCTGGGCGCCAACGATTAGGTGGTAGTATATCGCTGAAGTTTTTCCTGGAAACTAAGCTACAATCCAAGTCTTTTCATATTTTGGATAACATGTTGGGGTTTCGGGTTCAAAAGTTATGATCTAAAGTAATAAAAATATTTGACTAAAATTAGCTAATTACATAATTAATTAATTTTTTTACGTTAGATCATAACTTTTGATCCAGAAACGCTAGAAAGTCGATCAAAGGCTCAAAAGACTCGGACTCGAGCCTAGTTTCCAATGAAAACTTCAGCAAAACACTTTGGCCTAACGGTTGGGCCCTAGGCCAGGCAACATGAGCCAAAATGACCCAAAAACTACTTCACTTATGACGTCAGTCACAAAAAATCCGCACCCCCAACCAAAATTTTTGTTTTTGAGTGCAATCTACTAGACTGGCCAATCCGTTTGAGCCCTTGAACAGCTCTCCAGCGCAATCGGCGGAGAAGCTATGGCGTTGGTAAGGCAACCGAAAACTGCTGTTTTTTAGGCCGAAATTGAAGTACGAATATATCGTAGACCGGCTCCCAAAGTGTTAACACCTTGACGGCCGATTTACGATACATTCGTACCTGGATTTTGGCCTAAAACAAACAGTTTTCGGTTGCCTTACCAATACCATAGCTCCTCTGCCGATTGCGCTAGAGAGCTGTTCAAACCCACAAAAGATTTGGGAAGTCTTATAGTCTGAACACAAAAAAATTTTTGTTTGGGGGTTGCGAATTTTTTGTGAGTGATTTCATAAGTGAAATAGTTTTTGGGCCATTTTGGTTCATGTTACCTGGCCAAGGGTCGAACCGCTAGGCCAAAGTATTTTGCTGAAGTTTTCATTGGAAACTAGGCTCGAGACCAAGTCTTTTGAGCCTTTGATCGACTTTCTAGCATATCTAGTTCAAAGGTTATGATCTAAAATAAGGAAATTAATTATCTGATTAGCTAGTTAGTCAAATATTTTTGCTAGTTTAAATCGTAACTTGTGAACCCGAAACCCCAGCAGGTCATCCAAAATATCAAAAGACTGAGATTGAAGCCTAGTTTCCAGTAAAAACTTCAGCAAAATGTTGCCACCTAACTGTTGGCACCCAAAGCCATGCAAAATGGGCCAAGGTGGCCTAAAAATCGTCCACTTATGACGTCACTCACAAAAAACCCACACCCCCCAAGGAAATAAATTTTTTTTGAGTGCAGACTAGAAGACTTGCTGCGTCTCTTAACGCTTCGACCGGGTCTGTAACCCGTACAGAAGTGAGATATTTCTGCGCAAATCCGAGTGCGTTTAGGCGTTTTTTTCCGAAAAAGTGTTAAGAGCAGACTTGAAAAAAGGTGTGTTAGAAGTGAATTGGAAGCTATCTACCCAAGATCTCGTTGTTATATGATGTGCATTTGCTGATTACGAGGAGGATATGCAATTTTTTTTAATGATAAGATTTTTGCCAACCTAGCTTTTCTTGATTTATGTTTATTGGTAGATGTTGATTGTAGTTAAGGTTCTGAAGTTTATGGCAGATGTAGTTGCGGTTCTGAACTTTGTGGCAGATACTAAAACAGTCCTTTGCTCCTGGAATTAATATTGAATGCTCACAATGTTGAAAGAAAGCAATGACCAGTAGTTTGACATCACCAAATCAACCGCTAGACCAAAGTTATTCGATGAATTTTTGATTAACTAGGATCCAGTCCAAGTCTTTTGAGGTTTTGATCGACTTTCTAGCATTTCAGGTTTCAAAGTTATGATCTAACTTAAACAAATTAATAATTACCTAATTAGCTAATTAATCAAATAGTTTTATTCTTTAGATCATAACTTCTGAACCTGAAACTCCAGCAGATCATCCGAAGTATCGAAAGACTCAGATTGTAGCCTAGTTTCCAGTAAAAGCTTCAGCGAAATAGTACCACGCAACGGTTTGAGCCCAGGGCCAGGTGAAATGGGCCAAGGTAGCCTAAAAGTCCTCCACTTATGATGTCACTCAAACAAAATCTTCACACCCCAATCAAATAATTGTTTTTCAAGTGCAAACTAGAAGACTTGCTGATTCTTTTGAGCCTTTGAACAGCTCTCTGTCGCTTTCAGGGCCAGAGTTACGCTCGCGCAAAGCCACATGCGATCCGGTTGTTCTGGTGCGAAAATCCTTGAAACAGGCCAGACGCCAAATTCTTAATGAACTTCTTGCCTGACAGCATATTGGGTGTTAGCAAATGTCTATGATGCAGGCTTAACACCTTTGGTGCTGTGTGGATTTTCCCTGCAACGTATTCACTGGCGGTGTACAAGATATTCGTAATTTGAGTTCCCTGCATTAGGTGATTTTTTGCGCCACTTGATGCAACTCCGTAACTTGCCAGTTGATTGTGCGAGAGAGCTGTTCAAACCTTGAAAAGATGTGGAAAATCTTTCTGTTTTGCAATGAAAAGAAAATTTTTGTGTTTCGAGTTCTTTTGTGGGTGATGCCATAAGTGGGTAGGTTTTAGCCATTTTAGCTCAGGTTACCTGGCCCCCGGTCCTAACTGCCAGATGCAATTTTTTGAATCTATTGGAAAATAGACTGGAATCTAAGTCTATTGAGATTTTTTATTGGCTTTGTAACATTTCTGGTTCAATAAAGTTATGGCTTAAAAACCACAAATTAATCATCCAATTAGGGGATTAATTAATTCTTTTGTTGTTTTTAAGTATAGTTTTTGCATTTTGTCTTCATGTCGGTCCAAAACAGTAGTTCTTAAACCAGGGAACTACCCCTATAATAGATATATGCCACCATATATCATGGTGTGAGACTTGCTTGCTAAGCAAATTGGTAAATAATTGTGGTTCAAAAACGTTGTACACCTCTGATCTAGTGTGTTCATTATTTTGTATGTTTCAATGTGGTATTTCTACAACAATGTAGTTCGCTTTCTGATTGCTCGATGTGGTGTTTGTTTTGGTATCTTCTTTGAAAATTCTGTTCCATACAGATGTAACTTTGGAGTGATGGTGGTTAGTAGGCAGTTCAAGAATTTAATTGAAACATTTGCCTACATTTCAGTGATATGTGATAATATTGCAAACTTGATTTAGCTTAAAGATAATGTTGTGTACATTGCTGCAATTTTTTGACAAAATAAATCACTGCATCATTCCAACACTTACTGTTGTGTTTTCTTGTAATTATGTTACTCCAACCCCTGTGCTGTTTCTTGCCTGGAGTGTTCTATGTGGTATCCTGGTGAGGTGCATGCCTTGCCATTTGTTCTGCAGAGAAATACATTCACTTTGCATCAGCTTGTATAAGCAGATTGTCTACTCAAAATACTGGGTGTTGATTATCATGTACTTTCATAAACTAACCTGTAAATTCGTTTTTCAATATGTCCTTGACTTTGGGCATTGTTTAAACATTATTGAACATCATTGATGTCAGTGGATTTTGCGCATTGTTCATTTACTTTCCCATTCAATCGAATTTGTAAAACATACTGCAGCATGAGCATAAGAGTCAGTGGTTTTCTCTAAAGCTTTTTTCAGGCAACTGCTGAACCGCATTGTTGTCACTAGTACCTTGACTTCGCTACAATGTATTTATTGTGGTGTATTAGCTGTTTTTCTTTGAAAGCTGGAGCAGAACATGTGGATATGCTGTATTGTGAGTTTTTTCACGGTATGCGTTAAAACCAAGACATGAAACTCCTGCAAATGTTTGGTCAGTAACCTGTAAAAACATTTATCTTGTTGACTTGTGAAAGATCTGCTGTTTATTTTTGTTTTTTGGTATTTGTTGCTTTGTTTAAGAATTTTAAAATGGATTTTATTGAGAAGGTTGTTAAATTTCAGGAAAAGTCGTAGCAGACGTTGCACCACTATTTCATCAATGTCATCTGAAGATTCTAAAAGAACCTCAAATGTATCTCCAACTGTCCATCAAACGCTGACTGTTGACCTACTTCAATCACGTATGAGCAAAAATGAGGCAATAAAGCGCTACTCCATTGACAAGAAAAGTTGGTACACACAGTGCATAAATGTAATGTTTGTGAGTGTTAGAATGTTCAACAGTCATCAACATTACAAATTGCGTTGAAGCTTAAATTTGCTTAAAACAAGCACCGACATTTCTAATGAGAAGGGGCAACTGATACCAGATTTCACCATATTACCAGAATTATCCTACTCAAAATGCGTTCACAGTTCTATTTGGCCAAAATGTCATGTCAGTTTGTGATGCAGAGAAATTGGCCACTTGAAACTCATTGATTGCAGAAAGTCTTTGCTGGTCCCAATATTTTCATGCTGACATTTATTGTTTTCTGTTTCGTTTCATTGCAAACTGTTTAAAGTTTATCCACTGCTCTCAGTGTATTACTGATGATTGTCTGGTGTACATGAAGATGTGGTTTGTAAGTGGAGATGGGCTTCGGAATTGGGTGTACCTGGAGATGGGATTTGGAGATATGCATATAAACTCATTACTTCTTGCAGAGCTTGATTTTGACTTGTTTGTATTGAGTCGGAGAATGTTGGTCATGAAGTTTACAACTGTGTTTGTTGGTACTGAAAGCAACACACTCTGATGGTGAACTCAAAAACATTACATGAGACAACAATTTTTGTTAATCTGATTTTTTCTTTATTGAACCTCATGGTTCTAACACTGTTGAGCTTCTGCCACAGTGTTGACTAAGGAAAGTTGGCTGGACTGGGCATACCTGTAAGCCTCAGCTGGTAAACTGGTTATGAATGGATCCCACTAGGAGGAAGGGCATGCATGTTGAGGTTGAAGTTGCTTGACATGTTCCTGTGTTTTGCCGAGGTACAGTTGAAAATCAAATTAGTGATGTCATCAGAAGGCTAAAAACAATGAATTCACAATCCATTTGGGAAACTTCAATGCACACTTTGGATGAAATGCCAGAGTATGAAGGGATGTGATCAGCCAACATGGTAATGCTGATATTAATGATATTTAAAGGTTCCTGCTGCAATTGTGCAATAAGAGCACACTGAGCATCATAAACAGTTTCTTACAACAACACGTAGATGTACACCTGCTGCAGAGATTCATTGGATCAATGGTCACTCAGTGATTCACTAACCACTTGTAATTTCAGCTGACTTGTTCTGTTCAATATTGCGTGTTTATGTGAAAATGTGCAGCATTACTGTCAACTGATCACTTCCTACCGGTCTGGAACTTACATCTGGAGAAGCCACCTGGGCTTACACAGAAGTGCAGGACCAGGAAATCTTACCAAATTCCCCAAGTGGGAGGCCCTGGTGGACAAAGGTGTAAGAAACACTTTTGCAGACGGTGTGTAACCCTTGTTCTGAGAGCTCCTGTAATAGCATTTGCGCTGGTGAAGTGGTGGCTGTTCATAGCTTTTGTAACTTATCTGCTGCTTGGGAATGCTGACAGAAACGACTTGTTGTGGTGAATAATGGTAAATAAGTGATTCCATGGTGTAGTGAACAGAAGAGGGTAAGTATTCAAACAGACAAAGTAACTATAGCTTCAGAACAGAGCCAACTCTTCTTTGCATTCACAGTATGCTGAGGTATGAAGATCTGCATCCCTTACTGATGAAAAAAGACCAAACCTTGGATAATTTCCAATATCAACTGGTCTATTCCTGGTCAGATGATTGTCTGTGCTGGCAGAGTTTAATGAAAATGGTTGCCATCTACTCTTCACGTTTACATATAAATGTTCAGCTACCCTCCTGTAAAACACATTTCCTGCATTAGAGGTTCCCAGCAACCTGGGTACATGTACCCCTAGGAGTACATTTGCTTATCTGAAGGGGTGCATTTAAGGTTAGCAATACAGAAGAGAAATATATATTTACATATCTTTTATTTCCAAATATTTATACATGTATCTGTGCATATTATTTTCAAAACCCATTACAGTCGAAATCGGTTAATCGCATATTGGTTGAAGGCATAAATCGCTTTATGGCATGGCATAGCATTGCATAATCCCAAACCATTCCGATTCACTTGTGAAGAAAATTCAACGGTTAAGCGCATAAATCGGTTAATCGAATAGGAATTCTTGATTGATTTGTAGACTTGTATCACTTAACCGCATATTTCCTTTGACGACGTGTTAAGTTGCTCAAGATTATCCTTACCAATACACAAAAATTGTCACAAGATCTCCCACAACCCGCAGCGATTAAATACACTACGCCACACTGAAGATAGCAGCTGTGATTAAATTCACCGCAAGGCTGAAGGCTATAGGACGTAAACAATGTAACAATAACAACATAAAAAATAAATTAACTATCCTAGGACGTAAACAGTAAATTAGCTATAGGAAGGAAGTAAACAATAAATAAAGATGATTTGAACAATAAAGTAAAACGGCTCGAAAAAAGGCCTTCTCTACTGTGATTATGAACCACAAGACTAAGTTTTATTTAAGGATTTACGTCATAAACAAGGATTGTTACGGATCGTTACGTCGCATTAGAACCACAAGGCTAAGTTTGATTTAAGGATTAATACGTCGCAAACTACTGCAGAAATATAGAATACTGTAGCCTACGTATACAGTACGATATAAAATGGCAGGAAATAGCAAGCCAGCAAAGCAAAAAGATTTATGTCTGTCCGACAGAATCCTTGTTATCGAAAAATTGGAAAAGAAACCAAGTCAGTGCGAAGTTGCCAAGGAGTTTCGAATTTAACAGTCCCAAGTATCGCGCATTTGGAAGATGAAGCAAAAGCTTTTATCCGCACATTAAGGCAACATAAACCCATCGTGGAAAAGAGCAAGGGATAGCACACATGCGTATGTAGAAGAGGCTTTACTGCTTTGGTTCAAACAAGCTAAAAGTAGACAAATTGTTATCAGTGGCCCCATGTTGCTTGGAAAGGCTAAAGATTTGGGAAAGCTGATGAATGATGATTTCAATCCATCACCTTCCTGGATACAGCGCTGGAGAGAAAGAAATTTAATTGTTTTTAAAAGACAACATGGAGAAAAACAAGATCACGAC
>Ga0210059_1003138_pt1 | contig 26325 bp, 12 predicted proteins | sample Ectturendosymbi2_FD_188042 | JGI IMG/M metagenome (GOLD analysis project Ga0210059, IMG submission 188042) | Ecteinascidia turbinata endosymbiont from Florida, USA - Sample 2 (SPAdes) (version 2) | ecosystem: Host-associated > Tunicates > Ascidians > Unclassified | place: Key West, Florida... | reverse complement strand
AAAATGAAGGTGAAAATCAAGACATTAGCTTGGAAACAGCTTTCACACTCAGCCTGGCTGGCCATACTGACATGTTCTTTTTCCGGTGTTTTTGTTTGTAATCTCTGGTTTCTGCTTATTGTTCGGGTGAATGTTGTTTCTTGCAGAGTAACTCTCTTACACACTCCAGTATTCTAAAAATACACTCCAGTATTCATATCATAAATTATCTTCTCGCAGCTAACTGTATGTGCATTTGACGAGTAAGCACATTCTCGACTACCGGAAAAAACAAACGGGAACCTTGCGAATAAGCGAAAACGTAACTTTTACAAACGACGACGTCATGAATTACGTCATAGGGGCCCTCCAGAAAAAATTGCCTCGGGTCCCCTTACCCTTTAATCCGGCTCTGGTTGTACTGTATATACCTTTCCAGGACAAGCAAGACAAAAGTTGCCAATTGGGGTTTAAGACAGATTGCCATATGCCGCACCTGACTTGACGACCCACGAATTTATGTATGTTGTAATAAGTAAAAAGGTGTCAGTCTTGTCATTAGTGATTAGGTTATTGTCCAGTTTCAGATTTCGTTCAAATTAGGGCATTGTAATTTCTACCATGCGACATCATCGTTCAGAAAACCTTTTTTACACTCATACGGCTGCACTGCATTTGCGTGATGTCTCCTGCAGTGGCAATACTGACGGTTAGGCAGGCGGGTGAGCCGTCTCCTCTGGCAAGCTAAATGTAAATACCGGATCCCTTTAGCTCAGATTTTGATATTTAGATTATTTTGGTTTCAAGTAAGTTGTTGGTTTTTGCGCTTTTACGGGTGTTTATGTTTTTTAGCTAATATAGACATCCACATCATCCAGATTCAATATGATTTCTTAACGTTTTAAAAAAATTGCAAGCTCCCAATCTATCGTGTTTAATGTAAATTCCTACCTTATTGATAAAAATATGTATCTGTTTCTTGAACGATGCAAAAAGTATAGCAACGTATAGTTGCACGTTTTCATGCAGTTAGATTGTTTATATTCGTCCTTATTCTTGAAACACTACAACCGCAGTTTGCTTTGTGACTGAGTGCCAGGACGTTACAATATTACTTTGAGGACGAGTGCAGACCACAACGCATTCGTACTTCACGTAACTTTGGCCAGGGTTGCACTCTAAATCTTACCATGGGATTTCGTGTCCTACTCAAGATGTGGTGTTGTAACAAGTATTACGAGTTAGCGGATATCTGTGTCCGTAATGCACTTGTACCAAGTATTACGAGTTAGCGAGCAAGTAGTATATCTGTAACTCTGTAGTCCTAACCCCAACGCCTTTGCAAAACGTTCTGTGTCTGCTATTGTCAATCTTCGTTGTGCAGACAGTGTGTGCCTGTGCTCTCTGGACTTCGTATGTCTGGTTCAAATATTAAACAAAAAAATTGCTGTTTTTTAGCTAATAGTTTACTTGTTGCAATATAAAGCACAACAATGTGGTAGTAAACACTGCTAGAACATATTCGTAATCGTAACTACAACGCCGAAAAAGTGCAAGAGGTATCAGTCGAGGTGCCCCAAAACTTGGCTAAATCAAAAACAATGTTACCATGGAAAAGGGTTGCAAGGTAAAATATGCTTGACAAATCATGCGGCTGAGTGACAAAGTAAACGAAAGCATCATAGTGTTTGAGACGATGCTGTAGATGTGAATACAATCAGGCATATATTTAAACATAGTTAAAATAAACTTATTCCTATTCTGTGAAGAGAACATCTTTAAACTGTTTACAGAAGATGCCATGGAGCAAAGTTTTCAGACTCTGCTCTATTTCCGTCTAGATTGCAGCCCCTTTAAAAGATTTTTTTCCAGGAACTGTAGAACCCTCTGTATGAAATAATTCTGCTTTGCAGAGAATCTGGTTTGGTAAGAATGAAGACTAGAAATACTTTCAAAAAATTATCGTATAGATTTGGGCAACGCACCGCTCTGTAGTTTGTGCATAAATTTTTCCAATTCAAATCGTTAACTTCAAATGTCAAGACTTTCGCATAAAGGTTTATCATAGCCATTACAATTACTAAACGTTATTATTCCTAATATATTTGTGCATAACGTTAAATGGCTGTTGGACGGAATTATTACCATTACCCCATGACATAATACATAATTGTTAATGACAATAACCACAGTATAAAAATTTGAGAACGGCAATAGGAACGAATTTTTTAATGTTTTAATTTTATCTACTGAAACAAATGAGAGGCATGCAATACTTTAGTTCTTACCAATTGTACATGAGAAGACCAGTCCAATTTACTGTCAATGAGAACGCCTATGTATTTAATACATGGTGTACTAAGCGTCACATCATTTAAATGTATATGAAACGAAAATGGAGACGTTTGGTGAGGTCTGTAGCCACGAGAGGGCAGTAGCATTAACTTTTTGTGACCCCGAAGTTTGCTGTGCCCAGATATATTTGTCTTAAACATATAATAAAAACAAATGTCTTTCCCCATTAAAAATGTGCTTCCCTCCCCCAAATCTAAAACCTAGTTACGGGTCTGCGTCTGGGTTCACTGAATTTCTCAAAGATGTGCTGGTTAGTACGTAAGATGAATTTGAATAATTTATTGATAAAATTTATTTAAACTTGTCTTTTTCAAAAATTTCAAAGTTCGCCAAAAATTGCAGTACATTCAAATTGTTCTCAGATATACAAAGATGCGCATCATCATCATAAAGCACAGAAAATCTCTGCAAGTCATTTATCTACACAGTAAAAAGATGGAAACCGTCTTATAGCAAAGTGAAAACGTATTTTTTTGAAATACAATCTCATGGTTAGCAGTAGCAAATGATTTTGATAAATCTAAAAATGTTGAATCAGGTCATATGGTGAATTGGAACCTCACGTAAAAGCACTCAGCAACTCAAAGCAACAAGTTTCTAAATCATCAAATGTAAACAACGGTTGGATAAACCTTATTTTAAAATGAAACTAAATGGACTTCCCATCGAAGCCACGCAACACACTTATAGGACCAGTAATATAAAAGGGAAAGCGTAGCTGCACGGATTACGGTAATGGATAACCGATGCACAATGATCGAGAAAGCTCCTTATGTTGAAATGTGGGAGTTTTGTGTGGGTCGTGGATTTTGACAACAGTTATTTGACGCCGTGTTATCGCAAATGACATAATTTTGCTCATAATTTGTTTTTCGACTTAAATTTGTGTCTGTATGGAAAATGTTTGCGATACGTTTGTTGAATGGAAGTGTAAATTCTTTTGAAAGTGGCAAAAAGCGATGCTTTAAGGCTGCACTGACCTAAAACAAAATAAAACACTTATATGAGATATACTACGTGTCAAAGAAGCTATTAACATCAATTATTTTGAAAAATCGCTTGTAACGAGAACAATAATGTTGTCACATGCAAAACTGCGGAGTTAGATCCGGAGCTGAAGCGCCTCAGCTGCGGTTTTTCAAGGATCCGGAGCTCAGATCAAAATTTGGACGGAGCCGAAGCTCAGTTTAAAATGCAGAGCTGGAGCTGGAGTTATGTTTACTTGAGAGGCATAACCCCGGCTCCAATCTCTTCCTAAATACTAGCGGTGTTGCCAAATTTACTGAAAGCTAGATTTTAGGACAACTGAGAGCGATTGTTACGAATTACGACACCAGAGTGCCATTGCAACACTTAATGGATAAATGCTTCACCGCAGGGTGAATGAAATTTTTGAAAGGGTGAATGGACAAGACGGGTGAACGAAGTGTGAACAAAAATTTTATTCCTAATTTTTTGTATCTTCTAGTAACATTCGCTTTTTTATTTACCCAACAAATATCAGTTATCGCCATTTGTGAATATAATGGCGAACATTAGCGTTGTAACTTTGCGTCCGCACAGCAGTCGGCAACTTATCATCTAAGAATAACCGTACTGTGAATCAGTAATAGCGTCTATGCCGTATCAGAGACAGATTTCGCCGAGATGCCCTGTTTTATTCACTCGAGAGATTGAATCATACTGTGTTCTATATCAGCATCATGCTACTCCTCTGCGAAGGTTATCTGCTACAGTAGAATCGCAGTACTTTCAAAATTTTCATTCTTAACCTCAAGTGAAAACTAGACACAGAAACACTCATCAGAGAAGCCTTATCGATCGAAGTACGCCTGCAGGGTTACCTTATTTGTGATATTTGTTTGTCACAATTTTGATATTTATTCCAACATCTAAGATCGTTTATATCTCAGGCAATGCTTGTAGAATGTCTAAGAAATACGGACAGAACCACATTGTTTTTAATAAAGTAAACGCAAATCTATAGACAAAATCGATCATGACACGACAGCTTCATCAATTCGCAATTTGAAGAAAAAGGTTTTGAAAGAAACTATAGCGTCGAGAATATGTTCCCTAAATATCAAAAGGCGAGAGTGGGATGGTGATTATTTAAGTATGGATTTTTTTCATCTTACTAATTGTGAAAAATCGAGCTATGCGACGTCTGCTCAATGATTGCTTTGCAATTTTAAATATAGCAATCAGTGTTTTGTTCCTTATAAACTGCGGAATCATTTACAATACAAACACGGCATTCATCAAAGCAAGTCTCCGCAGTTTTTCAAGAACAACACAAGTCGTAAAATTCTCTCCATGTATCAAGCATAAATGATTCAGCTAATGAAAATCCTCTTCACGTAGCACATGTGCTGACGAAACGAAAAACAACATTTGCGAAGCTGAGTCTGTAATCAAGCCATGCTTGACTATCGTATACAATTTGCTGTATGGTTGAAAGAATGCTTTGGATATGCAGAGTAAAGACTATTCTCTAATATCTTGCAATGAATATTCGATGTACTGTGATTATTGTCATATCGGCCATAAATTCGCAGTACGGTGAATGGGAATGCAGCGATCGATAGCAAGGCTGAACGAAATCGAAAAAGGTTAAGAAGCACTGAATTAAACATCGTAGCTGGATGGGTGCGGTGTAACTTGTAGAAGTAAGAGTAACGTTTTAAACTGTTGCATCTTAATGTCTTGTCAGAATTATCAGACTAGATCTGTAGCAGAGTACTTGTCTCAAAAGAACTATAAAATTATGAACGGTGGGAATATAAACAGGGGTGGGCAAACTTTTTCAGCAGAATCTGAGTCATTTGCAGACAACCAAAAACAGCAGCGAGCAGAACAATTTGTATAGAGTCAATATAAAGTCCGTAAAGAATGCAAGTTTTACGAAAAATGACCTACATTAATTGAAACACAACAGGAGGATTATTTACCAATACTAAACTTTTATTTGATTTGCTTGTCTCCAAAAGTCTGAACAATATATTGTTAAGGCTGCGCTAATTACTAATTCTCCCTAGTGTTCATTTGTTAGGGTTGCACGATGTTTTGATTTTGATCTTACGAACTTCATTACAGAGAATAAAAATTCACAGCAATATGTTGTGTCAAATACAAAAATGAGTCGTGCGCTGGTCTTTAAAATTCTGGATATGTAGGCCTACTTTCCAAAAACATGTCGTCAGTGCTCAACTGTAGAGTGTCATTGACGGACATTTTTTAGTTCCAGACCTTCTTGCATTTTGGTCAGTTTCATGTGTGCAGCAGTCATGCTTAGGGTAAACGCTTGGCGAACTAGACAACCATCACCGACTGCATTGAATGGATTTACAAGGAATGCATAGTGTGATTTTTACTCCTGTAAGTGGTAAAACCTGGCTTAGAACTCATTTAGTAGTCCTGCAATGTGTTAATTTATTCTTCTACTTTGTGGACTGCAATTACCTTTTCGCGAAAAGTATCCGTTCTCATTCTCACATTGAGAAAATGACATGATGTTTTTGATGATAGGTTTCATGGAAGAATTTAAAGTTTTTTTCTGCAAATTTAAAGTAGCCTAACTGGAGTTTTAGGTTGACTGTCTTTGTTAGAAAATTGCGTAGGTTCCCTGGTTCTTGAAAAACAGTTAAAGCAAACAGTCCAACTAGCACTCAGCTTGTCTTATACCAGTGATTGGGCAGAGTTTTCAAGAAAAAGGCCACGCACATAGGCGTAGCTATAGGGAGTCCAAGGGCCATTGCCCTCCCCAAATTTTTAGCATACAGAGTTATTTTGTGCTTTAAAATGCGGTATTCCAAACCAAATGATGTTATTCTCCTAAAATCAAACAGTTTATTTCCCCAAAATTTTTTGAACGCCTCAAAATTTTAGGCTGGCAATGACACTGGCAACAAACAAATACTTTCACTAGGTCAATGGCCAGCCAACACTTCATAAAATAATTGTTGCAAAAGAGAACAGTTATATTTCGACCTCTACAAACAGCAAACAGGCAAACTTTATGCTGTTACCAGGGTCGACTCTAGGTCAACAACATCACTCATCACGCAACTAGTAGTAGTATCGTATGACACCCGTTAGACATTCACGTCGGTATCCTTGAGCCAAGTTTGAAAATTTTCGCCACATTCTTGGATCGTGTGGTACCACCGCGTATGTGAGCGATCGGGCAGTTCAGAACAAGGTGGTCAACTGTTTTTCAGAGTTGTAGAAAGGTTGCCGTGATTTCAGCCTTGTTGTGGCGGGTTGGTGAGCTACTGTCTTTTTGAGGGGAATATTCTTGTTCGTGCTTCCAATGCGTTGATGCATGATGGATGTTGCAGCCTTCCGTATCAGGTGTGGTGGAGCAATAGCGGCCATTGTTGGGAGCCACTGTATTGGTGGCGCTTTGAGCGCTCCTGAGATAAAGCGCATTGCTGTACTTAGCTGATTGTCCACCTTGTTGGCGTGGGCGCTGCGCTCCCAAGCAGGAGCACAGTACTCTCCCAAAAAATAACACAAACCCAAAACAGAGACTTGCAGGACTGTCTGGTTTGCGCCCATTTTGAAGCTGCAATCTTACGTATAGGAACGGTTCTTGAGACCGTGCCTAACCTATAGAACACACCTTAGTAATCAGTCCAAGTTTCGTGGACAGATTACTGAGGTGTGTTCTATAGGTTAGGCACGGTCCAGTGTGACACCAAGGTACTTGGGGTAAGGGTCATGTGGGAGAGTTTGTTGTCGATGTTGACCTTCAAGACCTGGTTAGCTCGGTGGTTGTCCAGATGGAAGAGTGATGTGGTAGACTTGGTGGTATTCAGTCTTGGTACCATTGCTTGAAGTAGTTGTTGAGCGTTGATAGATCGTCAGACAGGACGACTCCTATTTCTTGTACGTCTTTCCTTCGATTGGTATAGTAGAGTGCAGTCATCTGCATATCCAAAGTTCAATGATTTTGTTTCAGGCATGTCATTTAGGTGGATGTTGAACACAGTTCGTGCGATGACAAAGCCCTGTGGTACATCATTCTTGAGTGTGAAAGTTGCTGGGGTCTTCGCTGGGTCAAACATAGAACCTTCTCAAACATAAACCGACACGATAACCTTCCGTTTTTTTCGGTGCCCTGGTGCTTTTGCAATTGCTATGGTTTCTTTCTCGTGTTTGAAATTCCCAATTTTCGCCAAATAAACTCAACTCAACTCTCGTTCCGGTCATTCGTGCAAGGATGCGCAGGATTTTCTTGCATTTGACTAACTGAGCGCGCTTGAGCACGAGCCCTTTCTGCCAAACAGTGACATATGTTGCTGAGACCTCATGGGAACTCGTAAATGGTTACGTAGCACACACCACAGAGCAATGATAACGCCAGCTAGTCCTCTGAACCAAGACCTTCTAGGGAAACAGAAGGCCTTATTTGAACACTAGTCTCGGGTTATACCTATTAGTCCGAGTTGCTGGACAATTTTTCGTTCGTTTCAAATTATTCTCGAATGGCAACGGTACATTGGGTTGGAATTCGAATTCAAAGTTCTATGCATTCCATGCTTCAAAAGCATTTGATCTGTTGTGAATTATATTTAAAAAATACTTCATTGCAGAGGGCAGCTCGGGCTCTAACGGATGAGTCCCAGTAAACTTCCGCGTAGGTAGCTCATTCACACTAGCTCGAGTTACTGGACAATTTATCGTTCGTTTGAAATTATTCTCGAATGGGTACTATACATTGGATGGGAATTTAAATTCAATGTTTTATGCAAATACATTGCTTCATAAAAACATCCAATCTGATATGAATTACATCTGAAAAAATGCTTGATCGCAGAGGGCAGCTTGCGGCTCTAACCGATGAGCCCGAGTATAGTTCGAGCGAACATGGTCGAGACAACAAAGGTAAGACATGAAACGAAAATATATGAACACTGACAAGGCTCAATGAAGAAAGCAGGCCCGCAGCCAGGTTTCAAGATTTTGAGGGGCAAAACATTTGTTTTTAATAAATGTTTAAAACAATTTTTTCTGGGCACAACAAAATTCGGGGGGGAGAAATAATTAGGGGTATCTACCTCGAATGTCTCCCGTGACTACGCATCTGGAAAAGAGCCCGAGTTAACAACCTTAATCAGTGAAGTGGCTGATGGTACAAATATACAAAGCAAGCAAGCTCACGTTCTACAATATAAATCGTCATTGAAGATTCGGGCTAAGCGCGAGTGCCGGAGTCGCTTTCTGAAAGGCAACACGCAGACACACTTCTCGGTGGGAGTTTCAGAGTTTCAACTGCTAAAGGTGCCACGGGCCACGGCTACTTATACGAGGTATGTTCTTCCTTCAATTTTCCTTCCTGCAGGGAGCATTTCCGTGATACGGATGTCTTAGCCTCCCATACGAACCAAGTTCCGGATGTGGCTTTTACTTTTTTTTCTTTACCTTGAATTTTAACTGCAAATTCTTTGGATGGTGAATTTCCATTTAGAAATTATTGACTGTGGACAAATGCGATTAATTACGCGAACAATAATTTACAGATTTTATGAAAATAAGTTGACAGCATCCCGACGATAGACTTGTTGTCTTAAGTCACTGAGTGCCAGTATCCCATCATTTAACAAAGGGTGTGTTGATCTTAAGAAGACGAGCAGTCTAAAGTAGGCCTGCTCCGCTGAATATATTTGGGCCACAAGAGTGAACTGCAGTTGTCAAGCACAAGCTTTTATAGCTTGGATTTAATCGGCAAAATGTTTCCAGAAGAATTATTTTTCCCACGGTTATTTATAAGATTTCAACATGAGTGACATGTGACAGTACTAGATTTGGAAAGGTTGACTTGTGCTAACAGTGTCGCATGCAGTTAATTCACAATTATACCACGGCGAGGGTGAAAGTGGTTCTAATGCAAACGACCACATTTCAACGTTCGTGATTGATGGAGCTGAATACTCGGCTTTTTGTTGCTGGTTCAACCAGAGTTAACAGAAGGGTTAGGTCATGAGATTGCGTGAAACTCTTATATCATGCTAAAGTCCTTCGGAAAAGCTCTCGTAATGTACAATGAGCTGAATGAAAAAAAGATGAAGCAGAGCCAAGGGCGGATCCTAGAGGAGCGATCGGGGCGATCGCTCCCAATAAAACCCACGAAAGTAACTGCATTCACCATGAACTTGTACAATCCCGGAAAAAAGCATTTGCGATATAAAAAGCCATTTAGTTGCCCATTATATTATCACAGGAGTGTTGTGAAATATCCTTCACCTCTCTTACAGTAGTGAAGCCGTTATGAGACTTGACTAACAACTATTACTAAAATCGCTCTCCCCCTAAACTTGCTGGCTGGATCCTCTCCTGAGCAGAGTATATCGCAATGTTCAGTAGCGTCAGCAATGATTCCGAAGTCACAGGACTTCTGCATGTTGCGTGTCAATCGACTTCCTCTCAAGGGTCTGCAATAATGGTATCTGAACCCGTTGTTTGTTCCAGGCAGGTTGTGGTGGCAAGGATTAACTTGTTCAAGTTGTTTCTCTTTTCGATGAAACTGGTTTCGACTAACTTTTTCTTGTCCTCAGCAAGCTTGAAGTTGGTTATTGACAATAAATTGACTCCGCCATTGCTGTCTACATCATGAAATATGGTATTTTTATTGAGATCTTGGTGTACAAAAAGCAATCATTTTTGTTACGCGGTCGGACGACAACGTAGCGTTTCCATGACGTGACACCGAACAAATACAAACGTGTACATGGTACAATGCTGCAACTAGACTTGTTGCATAGAAGGCTGGGCGGAGGTGGAGGGCCAGATTAAAACCTTGACGGGACGCATTGTACCCACCTCTATCTTGTTTATTTTTACATTTACCATACTTTTTTTTTTTGAACAGCTAAAAAAGCTGAAACCGACTGCAACGTTCTGAAAGGACCGAAGTTTGCCGACTGCCGTAACTTCGTGCAATATCACACGTATTACGAAAACTGTAAAGAAGACGTATGTGCGTGTGAGGCTGGATCTCAGTGTCTCTGCGATGCCGTGGCAGCTTACGCTCATGAGTGTCTCAAAGCTGGAGTGAAGGTCAACTGGAGATCAAATGATTTCTGCAGTAAGTGCGATACTCTGATCATTTGGTATCTATGCAAGGGCGTACTCAAGGGGGGTTGGGGTAAACCCCCCCTTGTGCTTGATGTTTCACAAAAACTTCATTACCTGCGCAAAGAAGATTAATTGTTTTTGCATACTTTTTGCTTGTTAATTTGTCGACTTAATGCAAATACCACGGAATGAATTTGCATGCAAATTTCAAGGATCATTGCAAATGGGCCAAAAAGTAATAATTGGGTTTTGATGGGAATCTGGGTCGTCGTCTGCGTCCAAAAACCATCTCACCGCTTTTGCAGATCTTTCGTCCACTATGCATGTTTAAGATTATGTTCCGCGATAGTTCACTTTATCCGAAACGATTGTCTTTATTTTGTCTGCTAAGGCTGATCAGCGCAAGCGCCGACCGCATTGGCTGCGTTACCAATTTCTGTAACATGGCAGAACTGTTGCACGAGCTCAAAAACAGCAGGTTTTAACAGAGAAGCATTCAGGCATTTGATAATGTCACAGCAGGAAAAAAGGAAAACTTAAAGTTTGCTGGACTTCTATGCATAAAAAAATCTAAAGTTGTTTTGCTTACTTCATGTGCATTCTGAACTTTTGTGTGGTTTAGCAAGGGTCGATCTTGCAAACCAGAGCGTGCGCCAGCCAGTCCAGCCGCACACTTTCTATGCTCGACTGCTCGTATTCGACAAAACATCAGCGCAGCCTGATTGTGCCGTTGTAAATTGCTCGGACGCAGTGATGAGTCCGTTTTACTTCCCTGTTTTAATGCGCAGCCTGATATTATGAACAGCTGTGTCGTAGCGCTGAGTTTATTTTCTCCGATATCCTATCCTGGAGTGCTGATAATTTATATTCAGTGCAATGACACATAAAATAGGGGAGTGCGTGTGAAATAATATGCATATTATGTCAACAAACTTCGCCAAACCGTTGTTTGGAAACTTGAATATGACGTCAAATTGTGACGTCACAAACAGCGCACACTAAATGTAAATGACCACCACGTGTCACTGAGTTAACCCCCCCATGAAGATTTTCTGCCTACGCTACTGTATCCATGCCTGGTTTTCCTTGATATAAAGGAAAGAACAATGCTGTTGCAGTCTGACTGAGCGACCCCGAAATTCAAAACTAAGCAGACAACACGATCAATATGCGTTAGCAGTGGCGGATCCATAGGGGAGCAGTTTGGGGCAACTGCCCCCACCCAAACCTCTGTGGCGCCCCCTTGAATGGCACCCCTTTGCCATAAATGCGCCCCTTTTTGGTGTCCATGGAAGTAGAAACACATTTTAAAATACTCTAAAATAGGCAATATTTTTCGCTTAGTTAAACGTCAGGTTAACGTGCCGGACTTTACCCAACCTCTTATAAAATAGCGTGAACAATGCTGTGTTTCGTAATAGTTTCACTGTTTCGTTATTTCTTTGCCGCGTGAGAACTGCCCAGCCTCCACCAAGGCAGTCGCGTTCGCAGTTCTCGACTTGCTGCTGTGCTGTATGAAAATGGTGTTTTTTAACAAGTTCATTCTTCAATGCCTGATAACCCGCCCTGAAAGGAAAAGGAAAGGCAGCAGTAAAAATACGAATTCAATGGGAAAAACTAATTACTGACTCAAGATTTTACAAGACTGCAAAATGAAAACGAAAAACCAGTTTCAGGGTTATTGCCAGTGCAGTTCGTGAGTCCGCAGTTTGTCTGCATCGTAGTTTTGCAACATAAAAGTGAATGGATGGGTTCCTTGACGCAACTAATCTCCAGATTGACAGGGGCGTAACGAGGTTAGATGGCGTCCGGGGCAAGAAGCAAGTTTGGCGCCCCCATTTTCGAACCTGACGTCTTCCGGAAGCAAATGTACCGTATTGAAGAATGTACGTGTGACATTGATGGGATTTTTTGGCGCCCCCGCAATCATTCGGCGCCCCCGCAGTATTTCAGCGCCCCCAGAGTGATTCGGAGCCCGGGTAAGTGTACCCCCTTTCCCCTTCGTTACGCCCCTGTACATTGAACGATAATGCAGCGTGTGAAAAGCTACAGATATTTACGTTAGCAAACAATTTGCCGCTATGTCACAAAAATGCATTAAACGTGCTGGATTAGCTCAAGGATTATGACCTACGTAACTATGCAATTGTGCACCTCCTCACGTCATATACAGTACATAGACAACGCAGAGCAGTATTGAATTACTGCTAGGGGCGTAACGAGGTTAGATGGCGCCCGGGGCAAGAAGCAAGTTTGGCGACCCCATTTTCGAACCTGAGGTCTTCCGGAAGCAAATGTACTGTATTGCAGAAGATACGTGTGATATTGTTGGGATTTTTTGGCGCCCCCGCAGTATTTCAGTGCCCCCAGAGTGATGCGGCGCACGGGTAATTGCGCTTCCTTGCCCCTTCGTTACGCCCCTGCCGATTGTACCATAATGCAGCATGTAAAAAGCTACAGACGTTTACGTTAGCAAACAACTTGCCGCTATGTGAAAAAAATGCATTAAACGTGCTCAATTAGCTCAAAGAAATATGACCTACGGAACTATCCAATTGTGCAACTCCTCACTTCATATACATGGATAACGCAGAGGAGTATTGGATTGCTGTTAGGGTCTCAACGAAGTTAGATGGCGCCCGTGGCAAGAAGCAAGTTTGGCGCCCCTATGTTCGAACCTGAGTTCTTTGGGAAGAAAATTTACTGCACTGAAGTTCTTGTGACATTGTCAGGACTTTTCGGCGCCCGGGGAATCGTGCCACTTGCCCTCCGTCGTTACGCCCCTGATTACTGAGCGCAGCGACGCGCCGCAACAAATCATGGTACACAGCTCTAACTGGAGGCATAAGGGAACCTTGTGCTTTAGGCGGGGCAAAATTTTCAATTCGCCCGAATTTTTGCACCGCTTTGAGGAAAAACGAATGCGAGAATTTTGCAGGGCGATGGTTCTGTTTCAGAAACTTGCCCAAAAATATCGGTACGTTTTTCCTGATTTTTTAAAATCTTGTCCGGATCTCCCCTCCACTTCGTACGCCTATAGCTTTAACGCAGAAACTATGGCAAAACACTAGCTATCTACAGCTTAGTGAATTAAATAATTGGTTTTACGTGGTCGTAGCAATTTTTGCTCAACACTTGAATATTCGCAGTCCAAAATTGGTGGAATGGCGGGGACGTTTGGCCCCACATGGCGACGCGTCAAGCAACAATTACTGATGGCTCTGTGGTTTTGAACCTTTTGTTATATCTGCAAACCCGTAGACAACTCACGCTGGTCATAAAAAGACAAATTTGGTATGGTTAGCGAAATCTGCAACCGACAGAAAAATGCTTAGCTTAATGATTGTTAGATCATTCCGCTTGCATCATATAAATTTGAGCAAAAGCAATGTTCTGATGAAATCTTTAACTTTTTTACTGGTGACCGTGGTGTTGGCGAAGGTGCGTGGTTTTAAATTGGTGATAGGCTGAATCTCCTCTGTGTTTTCTGGCCTGGCTGGATAGAAGTAGATCCATCGCCAGATCAACAGCATTGGGGGTGGCTTTGAGCTTCTTCTGGGGTTTCGTAATATTATACAATGAATTGCAAAATAACTTCATGGTGAGACTAGAGCTTGCTTTTGGAGGTATTGATTATGAATTTGGGGGATTAGCCGGCTTGCTTCCACTTCTGTTGAGAAGTGTCACAACTTTTTTTAATAACCTGGTCAAATGGGATTGATGTTTTTTTCTTCACATCAGCAATCCAGTGTCGTCAAATATGAAACGTTATTTAAAGACCTGATTGAAAATCCACCTCTATAAGTGGCGTTAAGTGTATTTTAGGGCAACATGCTTTAAGGTCCAGCGTAAATCCATCATGCAATTATACGATCGTTTTTTACGATAGTCAGCAAAGCTACCTAAAATGGGGTAGTGTCCTGGCAAATGTCTTTCATTCACGTGTTGTTTTTGGATTGCCGCTTCAGCAATAAATAAGTCTTTCATATACATGTAAATGCACAAGCTTGGCTTGGAAACACGATCGTAATTTAGCTTTTTATTTGAGTCTTATCGTGGGACATGAGTTGTTACTTCCAAGTCTAAGAAGTTCTGTTTCTAACCACGTCGGGAATGCGTTTCAGACACTGTTCTTCACTGATATCGCCAGGGATAGCCAAAACAGTGGCAAACGCTTGCGCGCATCATACTTTTGTACCTTTTAAATACATTTTGTAGATATACGAGATCTGTATAACATGTGAAAAACGAGGCGCACTCTTTGGGACCCGTTTCAAACGTTTTCTGAATTAATAATATAAAGCGCTTTCAAACTGCGGTTATTCCCTGAAAAATAGCATAGTTCGACCAACAAAAACAGCCACTTTTTGACCCGTAAAAGATAACCTCTTTTGTGTGACACACAACGATTTTACGATTGTCGCAGACAACTTCTGGTATTTAAGCAAGTGAAGACATTTTGGCGCCCCCCAATTCGACTGCCCCCCCCAAACGCCTGGTCTGGATCCGCCACTGTGTGTCAGTAGTGCTATGTGACGCCGCCGCGACCATTAGTTCTGTACACTTTTTAGTTTTATCTTTTCTACTAAAAGTTGTGCTAAATCCCATCCCACTGTGCAGTGTTCACATCTTAAACATTTTAACAGCACAATCTTATGGGTTACTTGAGTTGTTAATGATACACTTTTGTTACGAACATTACACAGCTGTGTGAAGTGTTTTGAGCTATTGCAGGACGGTGCCTTCTTTGCGTATGTATTGGTATAATAAAGGAAACAGTAATTCAAATAGATATTGAATAGGGCATAAAAGAAAATTTGAAAAGACTAAACAAATTATGAATAAAATTTGAATAAAGGTTCTATTTGAATAAGGTAAGACTGAGGGTGTTTCATTTTACGTGTGTTAGATCTCTTATTAAAAACTTCGCCGATCGATTTTTTGCTTGCCGCTATTATGGCGAGTACTGATTTGAACATAGATATGTGCAAGTTTGAATCCATCGCAATAAGACGAAAGCAGAGTCCAGTGGGTTGATTTCTCAAAAGCTAGCTGAAAACCTTGAGCTTTTTTTGTAGATCCATACTCATACTTGTTTTTCAGACCTTGAATGTTTCGGTGGTCAAGCCTATGACACCGACACTACACTCTGTGGAAAGACATGTCGCTCCCAAATGGAAAAGGATCTTCTCTGCTCAACTGATCATGGGGTGGAAGGATGTGCATGTCCAGGAGGTAAGGTTCTTGCGTCCTCGAACTTCTGCACAATTTTAGATTGCACCTGCACGCCAGTAGAGAGCATGTAGCTTTTACTGTCTCGGAAACGATTAGTAAGATCAGTGAACAGTCCGTAACTATAACCTTGTGAAAAGTAAGACATGACATGTAGCGTGCACACAAAGTTTTGTTTGGGGGGTATTCAAAATTTTTGCTTCTTAATCCACTACTTAGTCAAATACAAAACTTTTTGCAATCGGTGCGTATTTCCATAATCATTTAAAATAAAGTTCTACTTCACTGTGTATTGAAGTTTTGGTGACAACATAACCATGTTTGCAGCAATTTTTAAGCTGTATGTTAAATCACAACAGCACCTATAACACTTAAAGTGTAGTCTTGCAAAGTCCTATCTCATACAACAATGCAAACAATGTGGGCTAAGTCCTTAACACAAACACCCCGGCATTTTTTGCATATAGGATTCCCATATGATGAGACACCCGACTTGAAGTATATACCATATCCACTCATTAACAATTTTACGTCATATGACAGGAATTTTCTGAAGTTTAATCCCATTTTTATATGCTTATGACTCAGAAAGTCTTAGACATGGAGGCTCAGTGCCATACCGTAGCAAAACGAGGTCCAAAAATACAGTTATTTCGACCTTTTCGGGTAACAAGTAAAAATATATCGCAAGGATCGTTGGCCCCCTCCAATTGGCGTACACGCTGGAGTACTTTTGCAACCACACTGTGAAAACTAGGCATTATAGATGCACATGATATAATGCACTTCGCATTACTAATTTCGTGGGAACTGGGAATCCCGTGGGATGGGACAGAAAAAGCTATTAAATACCCCGTGAACAAGCCTGGAAACAACACCGCCAAACTACAGGTTTGCACAAGACCATCTTGACTGGTCCGTTAAAAATTGTTTTCATCATACTGTTCAAAAATAGGAAATTAAACTAAAAAAGACTTTAAGCTAAAAAACATGTTTTTAGAAGAGCTCCGTGGGTATGTTATGTAATTTAAAGTCTTGTACTTCACTGAATGGGTTTTGCATTTAATAACCTGAAATGGCGCATGTCAATCCTGCAAATATTGCCTGGCGCTATAAAACTTGACTGTTGCACAGCGTCAAAAACAAAAAGGTGCATTTTCTTGAAACTTTACACATAATTTTTGGCAATTCTAAGATTTTTCGCTGTTACATCTCGTACTTAGAACTTGTTTTACAAACGGCTAAAAATTGTAATTAGTTATTTCCTCGGCAATATTCTAACAATGGGCTGTTTTTGGTTGCGGATAAAGCTTTTCGACATGGTGACGTTCAAAGCGATATGTAGGCTTCTACATTCTGAGCATGTTCTAAATTTTGTTTCACTAAAAGCTATGCCCATGTAGTAAGCGAACTATATACTAGCAAGATCTTAATATCTGATTCTTAGCTGCAAGTACTCTTTTTGATAGACTACAGTCTTCTGCTGCAGAATGCTTTCAAATATCAATAATATCCTAGCCACTAGCAGCTAGCCGTATGTGTTGGAAAAACAACAACTAAAGAAAAATCTACTTCTGAAAGCTTAGAAACAAGCTCGAAACGTTATTTACAGTGCATTGCAAAATTTAAATGAAAACACGAAATATTTCCACGTTTTCAGCAATTTTGTTGTTTCGATGGATATGATAAAATCATGTGATCACAAACTCTGCATTTTATGAATAAAATCAAGAAAATTTAAAATATCAAATTTTGCAATCTGTGGATAATTTTCCTTGCTAGGCCACTTGTTATAGTGCAGACAACTGCTTGTGCGTCTTGGAAAAATTTAAAAGAAAAACAGCTTGGGGTATAATTTTTTTGTTTGTTTTGTGCAAACGAAAACATTGCAATGACAAAAAGGAGCTTGAAATTTCAATTTGGCTTATATTATAAGGCACTATAAGGCACTAGATTATCATTATGAGACATGCGGTGAAATTTGTTTCGGTATTATATTTTGAATTTGCTGCTATTCGTTTTCTAAATAATGTATAATCCGAATAGAAGAATAACAGTAATAACTCAAAAGGGAATTACAGTTTTTGTCAGTCAGCACAATCGGCGTTGTAAACACAGAAAAATAAACTTGTTTTGAAAGTAATCTCAGACTGTATTGAAATCTACGTTTTTCAAAATGCAAAAATCAAACCTGATGAAGATACTGAGAAGCTAAGAAATTGAAAAATACTGGATGAAAAGAAGATTACCAATTGTTAATGAATTTTGTGTACGGAACACAATGCTTGAAAACTGACTTTTGCAGGGGCAACGAATTACTCCAGAAATTTATGTCATCAGATATAAGCAAGGTTTCCATTATTCTTGACTGAAAATAATTAAGCACGTTTCACAAAATAATATTTGAATTTTAATTTAACTTCGAAAATAACATACAGAGCAAATGGCAATTTTCCCAATAGATTTTACGTCAGTTAAATTTTGTTATTTCACAATGAAGCCACGGCACATACCAAATATTTTAAACTGAAACTATCGAAAAAATCTTTCAAACTCAAAACTCAGGTTCTGCATGCAGTGGCCTAAAAGACAAAGTTAGTTTGGGTGCCCTCACTCTTTCGTGACAGCACAGATGCAAAGTGTGAGTTGTAGTAAAGGGGCATCGAAAGCTGACTCGGGACCCGCATGTAGTTGTTTCTAGACCCGCCTGAAAACTTCATATAACTGTGACGTCACGGAATACACGTCAGGAACTTTGAATCTTGGAAGTCATTAACTATCGTGAAGTTAAGAACCTAATCCCTGGTTTCTTAAACTGGGGGGCCCGTCCTTTTGGAGAGCGTGAAAGTTTTGCAAGGGAGGCGCGAGTATGACAGCGACATGCTGTTGTGAAACAGGACAATGGCAAATAAACTGTTGTTCTGTATTTGCGATTGATTTTGAGGTTGGGTGAGGCACGAATATCAATGACTAACGCCAAATGAGACACCTGAAAAATCAAGAAAAATTTGAAGAACCTTTTTTGTAATTTAAGTTTTGTTTTATTTAAAAAAAAAATTAAAAATTAAAGTTTCAAAAACTTAAAAAAAATTTTTAATTTAAGATTTAATCGCTTCGCGTGCAGCTATCTCACTTTAAAATTTCAATCACAATTGACATTCAAACTGTTGTACTGTATTGCGACATTCCTAATTGCGGTAATAAATTCCAAATGTAGCAACTTTATTGTAAGAAAATTCCAAAAGTAGACAAGACGTTCCCTGATCATCTACAAAACTATGCAAAATGTTGCCTCTGGTCATCTGCAAAAATGCGTCAATTTCAGTGAGAGAATTTTATCGGCAAAAAATCTTATGATAACACAGCATAAAATTGAGTAGACTTTCCTTTGTTTTTCAAAAGCACGGGTTTTCAGAGCCTTTTGAAGACCTGGAATTGAACATACCCGCTTGTTCCCTTCTCTCGTCAGGTCTAGTCACAATCACCCCTGGTGCGAGCTGAGGAGGTTCTGGTGCAAGCATTTCCAAGAACGTAATAAAGGCCTGACTGAGGGCAAACTCACAAATAAATAAAGGACAGACAGAAGAATGCACAGAAAGCTGTAGCCAAAAGTATATATAAAAAACTACTATAGACAAACATGAAATTACAAAGTCCTAAAACATTTTCGGATATAATACCCTGAAACGTTTCCATAAAATAAAAGAAATACGTCGTTGTAAAGCTTTATTACAATTCTAAACATCAGATCTGTTGTCGTTACAACTAACAACATACAGTAACTTTCATCGCTGCTCTTATAGTATGTGAAGCAAAGCTGCCAATAATTTTTTGAAAAGCACTGTATGGACACAGCAAAAAAAGCAAATTTGAAAAGAAAGACCCAGGGAGTGTTGCAACTTCTCCATTGGCGTTGCATTGTATCATTGTATGTGTGATTCACCATAAACTGCCTGTGCGCGAAGAACAACACCCATATATATGTGGCACGAACAAGCAATAATAGAGTGATTGCGGCGTAGAATCAAGGCCTTCTAGAGAGGACATTGGCTCTGGAAGACCTTAGTAGAATCTCTGCCGGTACTAACGTGTGAACGATTGAACTTAACAACTAGCATCACGCGAAGAGTTATTGCGACGCATGATCTCTGTTGTTACTTGCTGCCACAGGTGAAGCTTTGCGCACTTGCCGCTCGGGTTTTCCCATCGCGACAAAATGGTGAAGTGACCAGGATGTGGCAACCTCAACAAAAAAAAACGTGTGATCGGTGCGGTTCGTTGTGAAAAGGAGAGCATGTTGCTGCAACATCTCCGTTGGCGTTGCGTGAATGTGTGATTCACCACGAACGGGATATGCGCGGAAAACAACACCCATGTATAGTATATGTGGCACGAACAAGCAATAATGCGGTGCATGATATCTATTGTTGCTTGCTGCCACAGTGGGAAACTTTGTGCACTTGCCGCTGGGGCTTTCTGATCGCAACAATAGTAGCAAGATACACAAAATCAGTCGAATTTTGTTACTACCCGTACTTCAGTAAATCATAAAAACATGCTAGTGAATATGTAACCTTGCTAATGAACTTGTGCTGTTTAAAAGTTTCCACACGTTGCACGGCTTCGGTCGAATTTGCAAAAAACTTAAACTGTTACATCTCATGCTTGCTTTTATTTGTAGGCTTCGTTTAGCGCCAGAAATCGCTGTGGTAACATCTCCTATCCATGTTTAAAACTATTTTAATAGAAATGATGTACCAAATATTCCATTTTAGACAACGCAGCATTCCCACTCTCTGTTTGAAACCAAGTTTATGTAAGGCTCCACGTATGGACACCCTTGCCTCTGTCCGTTGTTCCCTGTCTGTGCTTTAAGTCAGTTACAAATACATAAATTACAAATACACTGAACTGGTGTATATTCTACCAATTGATCCCTTTACTTGAGTTTCATCTACAAGTTAAAAAAATGTTCCGTTGCAGAGGCAGACATAGAAGTCCACAGACAATAACGTCAACAATGGTCACAAGACTTTGATAAGAAAGTGAAACAAAGCCCCTAAAAAAAGGAAGGAAATACATAAAATAATATGACTGTCCTATAGATTAGGTTCGAACAATTACAGCTGCTTGAGCTGTTGTGATTTGCTTCTCATTGCACTACCTTGTGTTCATGCATGCGATAAAACATGATTTTTTATTATTCTTTGCAGACAAGTACCTCTCCAAGGACGATTCATGCGTTCCATTAAGTGAGTGTCCGTGTTACGACAATCGAGACTGGTATTCCCCTAATCACATCAGTCATCCTGAAAAAAATATGACTTGGTGAGTTTAATTTTGCTTGAGTAAGAACTGATTATGCTTACCCAGTAAGCGAAATATTTACTCTGTTACGATTGTAGTGTCTGTTTTTTAGCTGTGAAAGGATTCCATTCGACAGACGGCTACTTCGTGAGTCTAAGAAGTTTGTAGCGAAAATACAAAATTAGCAGCCTGTATGCAAAAGACAGTGAATTTCAATGTTGGTTTGAAACCTGACAAGCAATTTATTTATTACTCTACAACCTAGAGTTTCGCACGTTTGCATTTCTACTGCAAACTTTTATTCTATACGAAAGTGTTTTGTAACTAACCCGCAAAGTCTGCACTGATTGAAAAACTAAGCTGCATGAAGATGCGTTCTAACTAGGCCAGTGGTTCTTAACCTTCTCTGCACCACGCTCCTTAAGTAATTGTCTTTTGTTTCAATGCCCCTGGTATTAAATAAGTTGAAAAAACAAATGCATTTTCTGGTAAATTTATTGACTAAACTTTCCATATTGTAGAGCGCGTAACGGTTCACGTCCCCCTGATAATTTGTTGACGCCTCCTGGGGAAGCGTAAACCCCAGGTTAAGAACCATTGAACTAGACCAGTGGTTCTTAACCTTTTTTACATATCTTACCCTTTTATTGAACAAGATTGCCAAATTTACCCCCAATGCAGTCAATGGTGTTCATTTATTGAAAATACAAAATTGACAAACTGTTACAGTTTAGAATGATTTACAAAAATTTACATTAGCTGCTTTTCATGGTTCAGTAAATTTACCTGCTTGGAAGAAGAAATTTACCCCCATGGGTAACTTCACCCCAGGTTAAGAACAACTGAACCAGACAAAGAATGTAATCTGAATGACATCGATAGAAACGAATTCGTCAGTATACAACGAATTCGTCAGTGTACGAAGCGTGTTGATAGACTATATCCTATAGTTTTGCAAAATTTTTGAAAAGCCTTTCAACATTGTATGATCTTGTTTGTATTCCAGTGAAATAGTAAAGAAGGAACATAACATTCATATTTTTTTAAACGGATTTTAATCTAGAAAACAAACTGTAAATTGTAAACGCAACGGTTTTGGTGAAGAGTTATATCAAATTAACGTGGAAATGGCTTTACTGCTGTTAGGAAAAAGTTGCAACGAACAACATTTAAGGACAGCAAAATCACTGTAGTGACTCCCATGCAATTTCGCTCATAGCTGGCCACTCAAATGCACTAGAGAGTGAATGAAAACATCGTAAAATGCAGAAAATGGTGTATTTTCCTTTTTAGAAGAAACATGTACCTTAGGATTTGAATTTTTTGTGGCAGGATGATATCACGAAGAGATTTATATGATGTCATTGGGATGCGTGAAAAAATTTGAAATGCCAATTTAACTAATTTTGAAAAAAGAAGTTACGCAAAAACTGCATTCTATGATGCTTTCATAGAATCTGTAGCCGCGCTAGCACAATCGGTTGTCGAGTCATGGCAAAAAATTGCTCCAAAAGCTACAGAGGGATTTCGGCAAGGCCTCCTAAAAAAACAGGCCTTTCTTTCGCTGTTCTTCGAAGAGGTCTTTGTCTATCTTGGACAGTGGTTTTCAACCTGGGGTCACGACCCCCACAGGGGTCGTGAACTATATTTGGAGAGGCCACGAGTAGAGTTTTTATGTACACCTGTATTATGTTTGTTTTATTCGTGTTCTATCTGGGGGTTGTTGGGATACAGTGGATTGCTATAATGGGTCTCGTTACAAAAGAGGTTGAAAATTACTGATCTAGCAGGAGTTGCTTTGGCTGTTCTTAAAAATGATCACGTGACAGACGCTTGGCGCTCAACCTTTGTTTACCTTGCAGCACATGCGTGAATGGTTTGCAAGAATGCAATCGTGCAGGTAAGTGGCTGTTAGAAATTTTACTGGTTTTGTGCCAAGTGCTTTTGATTCTGATTGAAAAAGTTTAGGATAAATATTGAAAAAGTTCTATTTATTGAACTATACACAAAAAACAAATTGGCGCTGGAAGCCAACGCAACAATGTTATCTTTATGTCATGGTTCTTTAGTTTATAAGAGTTGTTTGCAGTTTTCATACAGATCGTTTCAGATTAGTGAAGTCTAAAAATAGATTGAAACTAGAATTTAATTTTACAGTTGCCTATATTGATTTTAAGAATTGTTGTTTACAAAGTATAAAACATGTAAACAATCGATTTCCGTATGCAACACAATGCTTTGTGGAGCAAGCACATCATCCAGTTTTTTCATACTTTAAGATCAGCCAGTAGAAACTTGTCCAGTGGGAATGGTGAAGCGAGACTGCTCATCAACAAACAGTATCAACAACTATTGCGCTCCTTCTTGCAAGAACCTCAACCAAACGTGCCCGAAAAGTATCTGTGAGTCAGGTATAACAATGGTTTTTGGCAGATAGGTGGCATGTGGTAGTGTTTGGAACTTTGTTTCGGTTACATTACAATACTCAGCAACCGCGTTTTTTGAGCTATAAGTCTTACAAAGTAGTATATTTCACCTAAATGAGATTGGCAAAAGTATATTTTTTGTAGAATGCATTTGTGAGGACGGATTAGTTCGACACAAGGACCGATGCATCGAAGCTTTAAAATGTCCGTGTGAGCGAGACGGCAAACAATACGAAGTTGGAGAAAGTGTGACAGAAGGCTGCCATATTCTGTGAGCATGAATCTGTAGTCTTTTTTCCCAAACTTCACGTAATGTTATGCATGCTGTTTATAACACTAAGAGCACTGCATTGGTTTTGCTTACGTGTTGAGTTGCGGCATTTCATGGGAGATTCGAAACGGTAGGAACACCAAGTCCTCCAGTGCAACGGGCAAGCAACAATAGAGATTCCCGGCTCGACCAGTTTCACTCTGCTGTTGCTTGTGCGGAGCTGCTCTTTTGAAGCACTTCCTGACAGCGCGCTCGTCACACTGGCAAACAAAAACGAATTTAAATTTTTCTTTTCAAATCGTCGTTATCAAAATGGAGCGTGGTCTCCAGTTCTTAACAACCAAGCTTGGAGTATTTTTTGAAACAGTGTGTTTTATAAAATTAAAATGCCTCACTCGCAACTGTTCTCATTTTTTAGTACATGCGAAGAAAAATCAAAGTGGAACACAAATAATCTGAATTGCTTCGACGAATGCATTGTGGGAGCGGGAATGTTTTTCACAACATTTGATAGCAAACGTTTTCAATTCAATGGTAACTGCGAGTACTTGCTAGCATCTGACGATTGCGGCGGTGCGGTAACTGGTGGAGCATCATCCAATTACACGTATCGAGTAACAGTAAAGAGTCGTGATTGCCCAGGTTCGAACCGTGCCATGTGCGAAACCAGTGTACACATAATAATTGGGGTGAGTGTTGGTTTCTTTGTTCTTCTATAAAATTGACCAAAGGTCTTGAGTCTGATTTTTTTGCCTTGTTTACAAAACAATAAAGATTTATTTTTTCATCACAGCCAGCATGTTGCCATAAAACGATATAGTGAAAAAACTGCCATGTTTAAAGACAAATAAATCTTATCGCAAATTCTGAAGTTTATAATGCTTTAAATATCTGCATTTTAGCCTCTAGAAACTACTCTCAAAACACGAGAAATACCTAAGCTTTCTGGAATTGTATCGAGAGTCAATGAATTTCGTGATGTTAACTTCAATATCAACACGAGAGGAAACTACATAGTTGTAGAGAGTAATATTGGCTTACGCATAACATGGGACCAAAAAACGACTCTTTATGTTCAAATGAGCAAAGGATTACGAGAGAAGGTATGGTTTTTGTTTGTATATACAAAATATTCCGTATTTCAAACCATGTTCTTTTATCAAATTCACCAAAGGTTTTTGTTAATATATACTGCACTATCGTAAAAATATAATTTATCCAGGTCGCAATTTCTTCGCAATATTTGTGGAAAATCGTTGAATGAGCTCGAGAAATTCAATAAAGTTTGCATGAAGCAGGCAGTTCCAATTCCTATAATTTTCCAATGATCTTTAACGTTTTATTGTGCCCCCTCGTCAACCTTAGTAACACACTGGCACGTTTCGCATTCATTCACACAAGCTTATCTACTGCAAAACCAATAATTTTTTAAACAATTTTGTATTTTTTATATGTTTTGACAATATCGAAAACATACATTGGAGAATGTAACAAAACTTCGACCCCAACTGTTGTTTTAACACGATTTATAAGAAGTGTCTTCCTACTACCCCCGACGCCACTGAACGCGTCTTTTTTCAGAAACTACCTTGCGGTATGTGCGGCAACAACGACGATGACGCGTCAAATGACTTCAAAAAAATGAACAATGACATCACAACGTCAGCAGCTGAGTTCGGAAACAGCTGGAAGCTGCAGAGTTACTGCGCTGATGCTCAAGAAGTGACAGACTCTTGTGAGAAAGGCAGAACTTGGGCCGAGGAACAATGTAAAGTCATCAAAACAGCGTTTCGACATTGCCACTCTAAAGTAAGTTGTTTGACAAAAAGGTAGTAAATTGTTTGACAAAATAGTAATTCCTTGTTATAAAACAAATTTCTTTTAAAAGAAACAAAAGTGAATGAAAATAATATATTGGTTAGGTTGATCCAAGCTATTACTACCAAAAGTGCGTCACTGCTACTTGTTCTTGCGATACGGTTGGGGACTGCGAGTGCTATTGTTCCAGCGTGGCAGATTACGCCTATGCTTGTGGGCAACACAATATAGAAGTCACTTGGAGATCTCCCAACATTTGTCGTAAGTGCCGTTGTTGGCGTGTTAAAAATTAACTTTGCGCGACGACTCTGTTTTATAGTGAGTTTTCTGATGCAGTTTGACCACAAAATTGATTGCAAGATTTCAACAGACGAACGACTCAGTTACTTTTACCAGCAGAATAAAACAAAATATTTTTCTGTACTAAAGGTTGCTAATGTAACATTTGACATGAACAGCATGTTTAAAAAACTTTCTCGCTGCAACATGTCCCACCATCAGTAAAATCTTCGTGCGACATAATACTTCGACATTATTCACCATAAACATTCTTCCAAAATGAAATATATCATCATTGCTCGAACAAACTGTTTGATTAAAGAAAGCTGCCACAAATAGCTGATTACATATAACTGACGTTAAAATAAATTGGTGCTATGACAACTTGGTACAGACATTTGCAAGTGGCATTATCCTGGTGGAAACGGTCCAACTAAGCGCCTACTTTCGAAAGAAGCGACTAACCCCCTTTGTTTCAGCTATAATGTGTCCCAGCAACAACACCGACGACTATTGCTCTTGGAAATACCAGCCATGCGCACCAGCCTGCTATGAAACCTGCTGCAGTGTGTCAGATTG
>Ga0210059_1003137_pt1 | contig 26329 bp, 19 predicted proteins | sample Ectturendosymbi2_FD_188042 | JGI IMG/M metagenome (GOLD analysis project Ga0210059, IMG submission 188042) | Ecteinascidia turbinata endosymbiont from Florida, USA - Sample 2 (SPAdes) (version 2) | ecosystem: Host-associated > Tunicates > Ascidians > Unclassified | place: Key West, Florida... | reverse complement strand
AGGTTATGCACAGTCCCATGGGTTCTGAACTTGTTGACCCATCTGTAGATCATTGAGTGGACAGGAAATTCACGACATCCGAACCGTTCTTTGAATTGCAATTGAGCTTCGTGGATAGACTTCTGCCTCAACTATCAATATCTTTTGCTCAGTAGTCCATAGCATCTCGAAGGTCAAATTTGGTAGACTCTTAGAACATTAATTCTACTTGGTAAACCTGAAAAATAAAAAAAATTGATTCATTATTTCAAAAGTTATTAACTTTAGGTGATGACCGTTTTTTTTTGCGTCACCCTGTACGTTGCAATCGTTGCATGATGGTATTTTATGTTAACTGCGAAGATTCATGCAAAAGTTTTATTTAATGTCAATGTTAACGGGTTCAACGTTAAAGCCTTTGACTTGTTAAATGGATTAACTCTTAACGAAGTGAACTTATTGACGAACGGCACCCAGTCTGGTCCGAAACGTCTTAGTTTTTTTAATACAGGACAGTTCATCGAAATCGTATCACTGAGACCTTCATGGTTCCGTGATCACTATTTACACAACACACAGTATTATCAGCATGCTGTGGATTTAAAGAATATAGTTCGCTTCGCGCAACGTGTTCGTAACTCCGTCAGTTTCACAAAAAGAAACCTTTGCCATCACAAGAGACAAGGTAAGATATCCATCCTGAAAATAGCTTACACTTTTGAATATACCTTCAGGAAATACAGCTTGCGTTTGAAACTGCACGTTGGTTAAATTCAGAGACAATCTGGCAAGGTTGCTAGATCATCTCTGAAATACGAAGTAATCGTATTTCGTTTCGCTATGATGTATTTACGCATTAAGAAAACCAAACGGTCCGGCGTAGTTCATGTCTGTAGCATTACGTTTCGGAAAACACAAACGAGGACCTTTTTATGGGTATCCAGTTTTTCAATTGCACGAGTTGTCAAATACATGCGTTTTTATCACTAATATAATATTTCCAACGTTCATAGATCTTTGAGACAAAACACCAATGCATCTGGGCAGACAGGGATAAAACTTCAGAAAAATCGCAACTTTGACGCTTCAGGACAAAGTACTTTTTCAAATTTTTTGTGTTTGTAAGTCTTGGTATATCACTTGTGAATTAAAGTTTTCAGATATCAACGTTTGCCATCGATGGCTTGTTCATGCACAGCGAGGTAGACTACATGTTCTGATGTCTTGAGTCGCGAGCTCAGCTTCCGTTTTTACGGTTCAGCGCGACGTTTTTGAATTTCGAAACAATGCTTCACACTTTCAAGAATAGTTTAAAACACGAAAATTAGTATGTGATCTGCGAGAGTACTTCCTGTAATGCACGATTGGCAACACTGTAACGTTATGCCATAAATTCATATCTTGCTATTTTCATAACTACGGAAATTAAGGCGAACGATTGGTATCACAAGTCTTTTCCAGCTGGAATTGGAATTAGGAAGAATTGCGAAAGGTACAAGAAGATCTATTCACAAGAGCGCACTACCTGCTTTAACTCAAGTTTGCAGGTTAAAAAATGACCCAATTGAAAATGTTATTTGTGCCATCCACGCATGAATAATAAGGTGTAGCCACACAGAAATGATACATAATTCCAATGCACGATGAGTTTTTGAGGAACTATGTTACTCGATTCTTTTAACCCAATATTCATGTAAAGCCAAAACACCTAATAGAAATATCAGTCGTTTAATTACACTTGGTTACGGATTCCCACCCTACCGCGAAGCCCCACGTCAACTTTACGCAACGTATGTCGGTTTTAATAGTGTTTTTAAAGAAATAGTTCATCGTCACTCATTTTCACCAAACTTACTTCTAATTCAGTTTCTATTCCTCTTGCCTACGTTTATATATCTTCTGTAGGCAGGTGCCCGTTTCAACTGAACCATCTACTTTAAAAATCATTTTCATAAAAGTTGTTACGCACACTAAAAATGAAAACATAAAGTACCTGATTATGTAAACACATGGCGTAGTTACGTAAAACAGTTAATTTCCTAGTGTTTGCTTTGTTCTTGGCGTTTCTGGTGAGCTTGTATTGGCACTTTTTATATTCGACTCCTAAGGTCAAGTACCTCAAGTGAACGTGTTCAACATCGACAATTCCAACTGCTGGATTTCTGGCCTTACCTTTGCAGCATATGAAATAAGCGAAGGTCGGCAGCGGAAAGTATCAAATTTCATCTTAAAAACGAAAACACTGTTTTTTCAAAAAAAATGTGCCTAACTTACTGAATACGTTCATATGAACTTTAACCTTGGGTTGGCGGTTTTATCTTAGTTTTCAGGGCCAGTCTAACTCTATAAAATTTTCAGGGCCAGTCTAACTCTATAAAATTAAGGTGTTTCCGGTATTGGTTAGTATACTTGCGTTTGGTCTAATTTTGACTGTAGCCTCGAACAAAAACAATTTCCATTGCAGAACTGAATATAGTTCCCTTACGAAAAGCATTGTGCTCATCTCTACAGAAACGTTAATTCAAATATTATCGAAAACAACGGTTAGGATTCGATTTCCAGTTATTTTATCGCAATTCAAATGCCCTCTAAAAACAGAATAAGTAAACTTGCTAACTGGCAAGTTTTTGCAAAAATCAGGATGTTGCAACTGAGCATATGGCTAGTATATGTCATTTCCACCGCAATTTTTTATACACAAAATGTTTAAAAAAGTTAAAGTGCGTCAACAATTGGAATCCAAGAGCTTAGCCTTATAACTTTTTTAAAAACCAATTTAATATACAGTAACTATCAAAGATATCCAACTTGGCTGATTATATCACCCGCCGTACCGCAACTCCAGTATGTTCCCAAAACTTTAAACAATGTTTCTTGTTAAATATGGCTGTAATAGCTGTTCACCGTTGCATGTTCTCATTAGTGAAACCACAGGTGTAAGTGCCCCTTTGTACGCGAGCGACTACCATGACTCGAGGCGATACACGTTAACATACTCTTAAAATCACTCTCAATTACTTGTCGCAGACCGATGGCCAACTTAACAGATCGTGCAAACACCTGACACACAGACGGCCTGTTTCGAAGATTTGAGGCGTTGTTTGTAACCACCTTCAGTTTGCGTAAGAAATCCCGACTATTCTTCCTCAATGACAAGAAGCAACAATAAATTAAGACACTTCGGTGTTTGCTCCGCCCATGAGTTGCCACGGGCAATGGGCAAGACCGAGTTTTTTTGTACCGTTCCGGTACATGGTGCAGGCTTCACAAATTCAACAAGTTTTTGATAATGACACCAAAAAACTTTTGTTTGAAAAAGACTTGAGATTGCTATTCACAGGAGCAATGATTTGAGGCTGACAAAAACTATCGGCGTTGCTGCAGACAAGGACAACGGTCAAGTAATTGAAAACTACCCTACTTCCATTTGCAATTCTTTCAACACGTAATTAGGCTAGCTTTCACTCACTTAAGACACAAACATTCTTCCGCAAAACTTAACCTCTATTTTAAAGCAGACAAAAATGGTAAGCGCAAGACCTTGTCTCGGGCAAGGCAAATAGCGGAAATCCACTTTCACGTTTTCTGCATTAGTCAATATAGATTAAGAATGATACGACTGTATGACCTGCTGCACCCATCAATTGACGCGGGATAAAAGAAATGCTACCTTGAGATGGCAAAATACAAAGCATTATGAGTTCACAAATCCATTCGTCTGTCTCACCGAGGATTGAACCCACTGCTGTGAGCGATGAGGCTGCCTGGTGTCAGGCCCGCAGTCCAACATGGTAACAGTGTCATCGGAAGCGACGGCACTCATGCACATTTCTTTTTCCGAGTTAAACCGAACCTCCTTCCGACTCGTGTATTCAAAGAACTGTTCATGCAAAAAACGTTCGGTTTAAGTGGCATCTAGTCGATGCGCACAGATCGCCGTTACAGGACATTTAAAAATGCTTGTTCTGAATAATTTGTAGTTTGCGAAACCAGACACTCTACGACTAACGCAGAGCGTCATCGCACCACCACCGATAACAACATCATGCAGAACTTCCGAATTAAGAATTGCAAAAATAGTACAGAATGCTTAAAATCGGTCCACGCCACCACCAACATCTCGCTGGAAATTATAAACGTCGTAGCCCCAAAGCGAACACATTGGTTGCTGTTGTGCAAGTTTGAGTTCATGCCGAAAAGCATGCAGTGGGCATAGTGTATAAGATTCAAACTAATACATTTTGCGTGACTCCCGGCAGACAGTGGCTGTTTTCAAAAGATTCCTGTTTCGCAGTGGCTGTTTTTAAAAAGTCATTAGCTGTTTTCACATGCTTTTTCATGGCCCATGGCAAATGATTTAATAAACAGCTTCCTTCTAAGATATAATCCGAGCGGACAACGAAGGAAAGATTACCGCAAAATGCAGGTCGGAAGAAACTGCGTTGTTCATGTGGATAATTGCGTGTCCACTCGGATTTGGGGGAGCTTTTTTTAAGCTCGGTATTATCCCGCCTTTATAAGATTAGTAATGGTGCAGGCCAGCACATTTTTTTATTTCTTAATAGATTCGTACGTGTCAGCAGAAAAATAGTAAAATCCTGAAAGCGCGTGCGACTTCGCAGTTTTCAGACGCTGGAGCATTCACTCCGTTCAAAAAACGAATGTCCAGCTCTTCTCATAGCTGGTTAGTGCGCCGTGTACGGCGAATTTCGATTTCAACCTGAAAAGGGCCGCCGCAATACCTACTGGGTTGTCTTTTGCAACAAGGCATAGTTTTGTTTGCATTGAACTTCATGCACCCCTGATACACAGGTAATTACCCTACTGGTTCGTTTTTGTGTTTGAGGGCAGTAAACTAGCCGACAGGCAATTGATATAGTAAGGTAAATGTTATCTGCGGTGAATTTAAATAGCCCTGCATGTTCACTGTCTATAGAAAGAGATCCTTTCTCCGCAAAGAATCAGACACTTTAAGACCTTACAGAGTATATATTTCGCCTACGATGTAGGCATCATCAGCTCTTATTCAAATAGAAACATGTTCAATGCACCACTAGCACTGATAACCACCAGACAAGAAAGGGGCATGTGAAATAAATTAGTCTCAACGTTTCATATAATTGCATAGAGGGCAAGATTCACAAATCTGAAATTGCAAATTAGCAAAATGTTTGATGCACAATAATGGGTGAAACACATGAGAAACCTTTTACTAAATGAAAATTTTTTAAAACTCAAAAAATGTTGGTCTTTGTAAGAAAAAAACACGAAACCCCTAAACATTTTCAGAATCTCCTGCTTGTACTAACCAGTCGCACGTATCTTTTTCACAACATTTAGGTAGAGGCCACCCCGGTTAAATAAGCTACCCTCTACCCGGGCACCAACCCACCGCAACCATGTCTGTTGACAAACGTCCTTGACTGCACTGCTGATATGTTTATGGTGATTTGTCACGCGATGGGTTATTACTCTATTGTCACGCGATGCGTGATTCTCAACGTGGTCGAGGTGGACTACCGGTGGTATTTCTAGTGGTCAACAGAGAGTTCCATAAATTAGTTTCTTGTTTATTTTAGGAATTAGATGAACATGCCCTTGAGTTCACTGACCTATGTGCAATACAGTTTCGACAAGTTGTTCGTGATGTATCAGCATAACAACGTGGCCCACCGGATATTTTTTAGATGGTCAATGGGTCCAAAAAGGTTGAGAACCACTGCTCTATCACATTCAGCCCTTTGACCCAGTTGTGCATTGTCCCACGCTAGCGACAATTTCACCATTAGAAGACAGAGGGATGAGTTGTTTGTTTGCATTGTAAGGTAAATGAGTTGTTTGCATTGTAAGGTAAATGAGTTGTTTGCATTGTAAGGTTTTAATTTTTCATCCAGCAAATGCTGGGATTGCCTTAATTTTTTACATGAGAAGTCGGGCAACATAATTTCTTTGATAAAGCTTTCCATACTCATCGTTGCACAAAATATCATGTAAAAATATTAGAGAAACACCAGACTAGCCTTTACCGCTTTTATTGCAGCCAAGTGATTAAACAAAAATTACATTGGAAAACACCAAATTGCTTTGAATCACACACAGGTAAGCCCAACTGACATGCACCAAAAGTTGAACCTGAAAGTTCGTAAACGCAAAGCAACCGGTTAAGGTCAACGGTCGTCCGGCCCATGGGTGCAAAGGATGTCTGAACTGGGGCATGGGCGTCTCCTGGTAGGGCCTGTAGTTGAGACAGCGATGTATTCGCGTGCTGACGATCTATTGGTGGTGCCGAGGAGCGATGCAAACAATAAGAACAGCGTAAAAGTCCTACGAAAACACTTCGCGAACACCAGCGAAACAGCAGCCGTTATGCTCGGTGACTATAAAGATTTGTTTCAATTGGCTGAGCAATTTTCACCCAAGCAAGGACGATGGTCGTAGTAGGTAGATAATTCAGTTCCGAAACTCTTGTGCTCGTTCGCACGTAACACAAGAAGCCGCATATCGATTGGTGCTCATGAAGCTTAGGCTAGGGTTCTAAGCCGAAGTCATGCTTGAATCATTACCTGGTTGCCACCTTGACCATGGCACCCGAAAACGGAAACGCGTCCACCAGTAGGATTGTGTTGAGGCGGTGCATAGTCCAAGCAATACGCGGACATACCTTTGTTACGAAACTAAGAGAAAGGCGCATCATAAAGTTGCAGTTTTGAAAAAACAGCACATCCGGAACTCAAAAACCACTGACAGGATATCATGAAGTTCTACGTGTGGAAACGACCCAACAAAATATCAAAGTAAAGAAATCCCACCGCGAACGACTCTTACCGCTCCGTAGTAGCCTGGCCGGTCTTCAGGTACGTGCAGATCCGGGTAGACATTTTCCAGATACCATTTGAAGTCGTGACACTTTAAGCGCTCGCGCAGTGCTTTGCGATCCGACACGTCACCGTAATCCTCCTGTAAAAAAGCGACTGTAGTTTTATAAAGTTTTTACATATATTTGAATTTGAATTTATTGACAAACAGCCAATGAAGGCAGGCCAAGGCCTGAAGAGCTCATTGGCACGCAAAGCCTAACACAGAAGAAAAAAATGACACACATACACACAAATAAAACAGTACCAACAGAAAACGTGTCAAACGGTGAGGTCATATCAAAAGGGTACATTTCTGGACAAAAACAGACATGTCTGTCTAAACAAGCGCAATGACGGACTTTTAGACAGTTTAGGTTAGGGTGTTCGAAGAGAACTATTTCGACCAATTCAGCTGGATTCAATGCAGCAAACTCAGAGTAGGAAAACACATTCTCCTCGGCGAGAATCTTAGAGACATTTGTAAACAACATTCGGCGTGACGCACAGGTGGAAGGACACTCAAGAAACATGTGAACTTCAGTCTTAATAGCACCACATTGACAGATCTGATTGTAGCGGCCATCTATGTTCAATTTACTATGTCCTAAACGAAGCATACACAAGATACCAGTCGCGTTAGTATTGCAACCGTGCAAATGCCAAGCATTAGTTTTTTTGGTAAGGAATAAATCAGATACTTTGGAGCAGAATTGGCGTGAACTTAAATTATGAAGATAAGTGGGTAGAGAATTCCAGAGTTTTGAGCCTTTATGAAAAAAAGAATTATGCAAGGAATGCGTTTTACAGGAAGGTAGTTGAACGTTTGTATGGAAACGTGAAGAGTAGTCGGAAAGATTTTTATAAAATTTTGGAGCAAGGGTAGATAGGAACGATGGACATGGTCCAAAAAGGATGGCACGGAAGGCTTTAAGAATGTGAAACTGACGACGGATGAACAATGGGGTAAGACCTAAGTTTTTCAGAATAATCTCATGGGATGTGGTCTTAAGGCAACCAAGGATAATTTTAGCTGCAGCAGTTTGAACGCTTTCAAGGAGATTAGAGTCAGTAGTTGTACAATTATCATAAATGATATCACCATAATCAACGATGAGCAAAACATATGCACGATAGAGTACAAGAAGCGCATACCTGGGAAGAAAGTTTACATATATTTTTCAGTGGTTAACAGCAGTTGCTAACTAACACGGTGGTATTGACAAGCCGGAAAACACCTAAACGTAGCAACTCGAAACGAAAAACAATTCCAGCCTTATAGATTTGTAAATCAACAACAATAAACCAAGCGCAAAAGGTTAGAAATAACACATATCGTATTTATCAGTGACCACGTTTCGCTATCTTAATACAAACTTAGCGTTGGTCTTGAAGAAAAGCAACACGTCACTCTAACCTTTTTAGCGGGCGGGTTTCGAATGTAGAAATGTATCTTGTAATCGTCCATCCACACTTCCGCTGCTCGCAAGGTATTGGTCAGAAACTTGGGTCGAGGATAAGGTGACTGCTTGGGAAATACGTGGCCAACATGAGAGCACGGGATAGTTTCCAGTTGCCCGCCGCACATCCACGTCTGCGATAAGCGACTAGTAAAACATCAAGACGAGCCGTGTCCGCTGCGATCAAAGGAGAAGACCAAAAGCAAAGACATAAACCAGTTGGTGGTTTTACTTCAAGAAAATTTAAATAACGTAAATTTGAAAAATGCTTCCGTTTACCGGGATTTCGATCGACGCTCGCATAAAGGTGGTTTCACACAGAACCCGGTTTACGGTTATGTATCCGGCTTACAACAACGTCATGCTAACGTCTTTTTAGCGCAAAGCTTCAGCAAAAAAATGCTTCAAGCTTTTTGCACAATGAGTGGCATGGTGAGGAAACAGATTTTATTCTTTACTACCATATAATCTCTAATTTCTTGGTTTAGGCCAGTGGTTCCCAAACTTTTTTAGGCGCGACCCAAATCTGAGTTTCATGAACATCTCACGACCCAAGCCTAAAACATCTAAAAAGTGTATTTTACGTGCTTAGGAAGCGAAAATGTTTCAAATCTACTACATAGCTGAACTTTCATATAGGCTACTATCAACCCTGATACTCCACTGACCTATTTACTGAACTATTCAGCTTCAAAATACTTCCGTACGCAACGAATCTTAACTCAGCAGCTAGTAGCTGCGCTCAAAACCGCCGTCAGAAAGTTTTCAATAGGGGGCTTTGCGTTTCTGTGGAGGGGGCTTGACATTATAAAAATTGACAAAAAATCTACTGGTATATTGTGTTTCATGTTTCAATTTGGAGTGCTTGGAGCTTTGTTTGGGGGGGCCTAAGCGCACCAAAGCCCCCCACCTGGCGACGGGAGTGGCTGCGCTGCCTTTAAACTCTCGAAAAACCATTATGATGCAATAATCCGGTTTTAATAAGACGAAGCCAAACGAAATGCGTGTGATGCAATAATTCAGTCTATGTCGGAATTGAAAGCACTTGAAAAATGAAAAGAAAGAAGTTCATTTTGACAGATTTGAATCACCTTGGCGCAACCCATTTTTCGTCCCTTCGCAACTCATACTTTGGGAACCGCCGGTTTAGGCTAATGTTCACTTTTTGGGACTAGCCTACAGTATCACTTGGTTGGAGAAGTTTTTCAAGTCAGCACAGGATTATGAACTTCAATGATATGTAGACTGAACTTGTCAGAGCTAGACCTTTTCTGTACGCTGCAAGCCATGTAGATTTCATGGACAGACAGAATTTTCTGCCTGGCAGGAGATCAGTTGTGAAACAGGACAAACCGGTGTTTGCTGTGCTTAGCATATCAACATATTTTTCTGTATTCAGAACACATTGTGCGTTAGGAAAATACAAGGACATCCATATTTCATTCACCTGTTAATGGTTCTTTTATAATTGGGAATGTGTCATTGAATTGTCACAAAACAAAATTGTCCTGTCACTTCAGTTGATAATGTCATAAATTTTACCTTCAATGGATTGCTTGCTTTTTTCCTGCTTTTAGATTGACCATAGAGCAAGTTCAGTAAAGCAGGCTTAAACTGTTTTGCCAACATTTGTTGCAGAAAGTAACTCAATGGCAGGACGACATTTCATTTGTTACGAAGCTACTTCTCTTCCCATGTGGGATATTTTTTACCATGTCATATTTGAAGGACCACATGAAGCGTGGAATGCAAGCATTTGCTCTGACCATATGCTTAGCATCTAAGCAAAAAGTATTTAAACATTTACACCGTGAAATGCACACAGCAATTGCAGATGGTTAGTGAACATTAATTTTATAGCAGCTGCCTCCAGTTACATATTTTACCATAAGATATTAAGGCGTATTTATATTCATCTGTTTATCCATTTTCATGTTGTAAATTACTCATCACCAAGTTATTTTTTCAATTGAAGGCATTCATAATTATTGCTTCTTTCTTTGCTTTTTACCTATGCAGAAACGCCACTAATATGTCACATGCGGATACTACTACTTTCGAACGCACACAGGATGGTGGCATCACCAAGAACGTGCTTGAACCTTGTGACGCAGGTATGTAAAAAGATTGCTCAATGGTCAGAAGCAAAAACAAGTTTGATAAGAAGCTAGAATGTATGCTTTCTTTCAGTTCTGCATCAGTTGAGGTGAAGCATTACGCTTTAACCTAGTAGATGATTTTCAGTCAAGCGTTTTTTGTTGGTCACAGGGTTGATATGGATTTATTTATATTTTCGCACACATGATTTTAATAAATAGGACAGACTGTGACAGAACAGACAAGTGGTTCCATTTCGAATGAAGTCTCACTGGGACAAACTAATGTCAACATGCAGAGTGATGTTAGCATTGATGTTGGTGTAGCTGATGAATCTTCAAAAAAAGAACACTTGCAAAGCAATATCAAGATGTTAAGGTACTGAATTTTCATTACCGCTTTTCCAGTCGGCAGTTTGTTTTATTTGTTCAAACCCCTGCATTGTTATATACATGTTTTTTTAACGTTTGGCTCGGGTGACCGCCAAGGAATTTTGAAAACTAACTTAGCCGAACATAACCGTTTACGTTACGGCATTTTAAATTAAATAGCGCACAACTTATAATGTATAACCACATGACAGTGTCAATATATTTATGCAAGCACATGATATCACTTACGCATCCTGTAGCCTACTTCAATGCTATTTTTCTGTAAGTCACTACATTTGATTGTTTTGCTTAGTTGTTCCTTCTGTGGCCTTTTCCTTTGTAAAGTGGGCAGCTGGCGTTATAATTTTTTGTGTCTACCACCTGGGTTTAATTACGAAAAATCCTGTTAATCCGTTTTTAATGAAGATACAAATGCAGCGATAAATAACTACAATAAATCTTAATAATATAATTATATCTTGCAGTTATTACAGTTTTGCATGCACTCATCAGGTGAAAAAGTATGCATACGAGATGAAACAAAGCGTTTTCAATCAATTTCGTATCCTTATACCAACATCAGATAGGTTACATGACATCCAGTACAGTCAGCCAAGCAGCTGCGTTTGAGATTAAGTCACACGTACAACAAAAAGTTACATAAATAAATTACAAACAGTTACATAAACATTTAAAAGATATGCATTTGGGTTGATGATGTATTACAGTAGGTTAGAGTCTCAGATGACATACGAAGACATTTCTGAAACATGTTGATTGTTTATGTTTCTTGGTTGCCTTTTGCATGAAAATTAAAAAACGATTTCCATTATAGGAAGGAGTTGCTGCCAGCTTAGGGATTTTAGATCTTGCTGCAGCTCAAGATCTCACAAAATATGATTGTTCAATAGCAAATGTGGCCCTACATTTTCTCCATCTTCTGCCTGAAGATCAGCGTGAGTTCTGGGTGAATAGAGGCAATTCCGACGGCTTAACGATTTCTCCTTTTCCACTAAATCTATTTCTGATTTCTGGTATTTTCTGCGTAATATAAAGGACGGCTCAGACAACTCACATTTTGGAATACTTTCTGATTTAATGACCTCACTTGCAGTTTTGTCATACTTATCAATAGAAAGAATATTTTCACATGTTAATCCTACGAAAACAAAAACAAATTTGCTAAAACCAGCATGGTGAAGGAAAGCTTGTTGGAAAAAAAGCATGGCCGAGAATACAGTAAAATCTTTATAAATGGATACCTAAATCTGAATTAGAAAGAGACGTTATCAATGGAGTGTGTCACCAGCATTATGAAAAACGTCTTAAGCAATGGAAAAGTTATCCAGAAGTTCACGCTGCAGAAGAAAATTAGAGAGCAACTACTGCATCATTAAATTAGTATTTTAATCAGCATTTCAACTCATTTAAAAGTAACATTTTTGTTTTTTTGTAAGAAAATGTTTTTTGTTCATGCATAATCTCGGCTTATTACAAATCACTGAATGAGAGCCCTGATTAAATTCTCTTAGTTTGGTAACTTTACTGTTTATGGGCTTTATTTAATTCTGTTGCATACTTCATGCGCTTCGCAGAGTTGTTGATGCCTACCTAGTAAGCAAAATATACACACTGTTAAGATCTCAGTGTTAGATTGTTACCTGTGAAGAACTATACCATACAATTTAGAAAAATCTAACTTATTTCAAAAAATGTAGTTTTTACTTCACCACATAAAAAACATGAAAGTGAGTGATTTACATTCCACAGAATTTCCTAATTTCCTGTTCGGGTTTCCTACAGCACATTTCTATTAATTTTTTATAAGCGTATATTGTGGTGTAAAAGTTGAAACATGTTCAACTCAAAATCAGACTTCACCACATGCATTGCAGCAGGGGGTAACATCATGAAAACACACCCACCAGGCTGAAAAACTCAGTGCTATAGACGCAATCCGTCTGCATTAAGCTTAACTACAAAGTTTCTGATGCGGAAGTATGTTTTGAGAGATCGCTGCAGAAATTTAAGAGACGGTTTCCGTCCCCCAAAAGGCCTAACAGTTGATATGATGCACATTTGTACTTGGTTTTCAAGACCGGATAGCAAACGTCATTCAAATCAGTGATGAAGTTCTGTCAAAAGTGCTGCTGAAACGAAAAGAAATGGTTGGGGAGTCTCTACGCATAGCATTCGGGAACATGGTAGCGGTACAGCTGTAAAGCATGTATCTTGACGCAAAATCCACAATGTTGGCTATAAGCCAGTGCTTATACGGACAGTCAGAGTAGTTACGTGAAGACATGCAATTCACTTTGTGTGCGTACAGAATGACGAACAGTAAAATAGCAAATGTTTATAAGATCTTCAGTCTCCTTTACTCCACTTTGCTATCCTGCCATATTTCATGCATAGCTGGCTGCTTCCTGCCAAGGAAGTTTCTCATGAGGAGTTAAGAAATACTTCTTTAAGTTTTCACGAATTCCTGAGGCTTCTTTTCCGTTCCCTCCCAAGTTGGTGGAAACCTGACGTACTGTGGTCGCTTGACCTCCAAGACCCACAAGCCAAATTCCGTGTCTGTCTTCTTTGTCTATAAAACCAGGGGTCAGTAGAATTGATCATGTTGATTTATTTTCTTGTTTTTTATATGTAGACAGTTTTGTAAGCAACAGGCGGCGTTGGCGATCAGGGCAGCCTTGTCCGGATGTCGTTTAAAAATTCGCCATTTGCTCGAAATTATCCCAAACATGTTTTCGATGACTCTACGAGCCCAGGATAAACGGTAATTGAACTTATCTTCTTCTCGAGATAAACTTCTCCCTGGGAACTGAGCGTCACACGCTGCCAATAACACAATGTTATGAAAGCCTTTGTTGTTGAAATAATCTGACCCAGATTTCGGAGCTGCTTGTATCATTACGTGTTTACCGTCCAGTGCGCCAACAATGCACATTGGGAAGTTCCAAAGACGGTAAAACTCCTCAGCAATCTTTCTCGATTCTGCATGCGAACACGGAGGCTTTAGATCAGCTATGTCCAACCAAAATGGCTGAGCCAAAAATTACGTCACTATCTTGACCAGGGCCGCACATCTAATGACATATTATTGAGGGCCGCACAATGAATGGCTTATTTTGATCTTAGCAACCTAAATTTAGCTTAAGCTAATATGCTAAACGCGTTCGAATCCTAACCGCAATGGTAACAGACGTGATAAAGTGGCACTGAGGATAACCTGCACCAAAAATGTCGAATTCAAGATTACCAAAATAAGGACAGGTTGTCCATATGTACGTAGGATACTTTTACTAGAGCAAAAACCTAAACTGGGCCGCACGAAATCTTCGACTTGGCCGCATGCGGCCCGCGGGTTGGACATAGCTGCTTTAGATAAAGTGGCATTAGGACGTTCCATATTGCAGAAAAACCTTCAAATGATGTTGCTGATTGCCGAATCCCTAATGCGAAAGCTCATCGCCACGCTACGTTGAGAGTTTCCAGTAGTAAGATACCTGCATTGGTAAAAAAAGAAACTTTAGCCAGTGTTTTTGTGGGCTATTGCACAAGCAACTTTGCATAATCCATAGGAGTGAATTTTTCAAAACACAGGAGAAATGTGCATATATTTTGTTGTTCAGATACTGAATGCTTCAAAAATCGATTCAGCAGATTAATGACGTTGTGAAAAAATGTACTTACCTCAAGCTAATCGCTAATCTTGCTCTTGCTGGAATACACCTCCAATTTGTGCCTTTTTGTGTAATAGGCCTAATGGCTCAGTAAGTTGCTGTAGTTCATCGAACGTTTCTCGATTCATGCGAAAGTACGATTTAAAACTTTCCGCGTCGAGGTCATACATTGTTTTAACCAAATTATATTCCCCATACTCGTCTCTTTCTTGAAGTATTGGTCTCACCCAATACTTCCTGTAGAAATAATGATCGTTAGATCAACAAGTTTCATTACGCCTGTGTCGCGCATTCGCTCAAACTATCGCTGCACCAGCACACTTTAGTAAAACCTATAACAAAACCATTGCCTAGAATTACACTTTTGCACCTGAAAAAAACTTCCCACAGTAGCCTTATCACCATCTTAAAGCACTCAAGTAGGCCGCAATCAGTCAAGAGCAAGCCGAAGCGTTTCTGCATACATTTGATTTCAAAAAATTTTAAACAATTGTTAAATTTTAGGCATGCTTGCAATATCGCTATAACACCAAGAGAAAGCTGTTTTCTTGTGGCTCATATTGCCAATTGCAACTTTCACTTTGCTGAACACGGAACCTGCTGGAATGTTTAACCGTGAAGCGTGTAAAAAAACATTCTGCAGGCGATTTACAAACGAAACAGTCATTTACCGGTTTTGGCTGAGCGGGTGACACAAGAGACAACTGTGCTGAAAAACTACAATTACCCACAATTTTTCTTCAGATAAAATTTAAGCTGCTTATGTAGCAGGACTGTAGGCCTACAAGAAAAACACACTTCGAAAAGTAAAATCCAGACGAAACCGTAATACAAATGACTGCAAGCACTTTTTCAACCCAACTGCGGCAATGAATGTGATGTCTTCTGTCGCCACACCTATATTCAGTAAGACGCTTGCAGGAGTTCATCTTCCGCATGTAGCGGATTGGTGTGAATTAAACAGTATTCTCCATGTACCACACCGTACAGCGTTAGCGCTGGGCTGTAACCCGTAAGCCGGTTCTTACCTTAATCTGTGTTCTGTGTGAAGCGGCCTTTAGTCTTGTTGGTTTCAAGCAGCCGAGACACCGGAGCGTGCTTAGCAACACACTGTCAGAGTTTAGGATTCAGAAAGTTTACATCTTCACGCGGTTAACCGCGCGTTCACAAGCATCCAGGAGTTGATACATTTCACTTCTTGTTGGTTTAAAAGTTTGAAACGAGGGAAACGTGTACGTGTCAAGCAGCTTAAAGTATTCCATGAGCACTCCGGTTCCAGATTTCACGTTACATATTTCAGATGACAACCAGCTGGGAAACGCAGGCCCACATGCACGAGCTGCGGTTACTAATTTCTGCAAATGGGCAAAGGTAGGTGTCTTTGGATAAAACTAACCTGAATATCAAGACGATATATTACTCCTGACAGTGCCACAGTAAAAGAAAACTTACAGAGTTCCATTGAGTGCATCCAAGGATTAGCCTAAAGTTATTCTCAACACTGGAACGTGGAAGACATGCCAAAAATATTTTTATACTGCGATACACGAAGAACCTCACATTACAACATCGCCATCAAACCATGCACAGGGAGCTGAAACGGCAAATAGCTACCGGAGCGAAAACTAGACATTGAAGTTCCAGAGCACTGGCGCTGGAAATGCAATTACGCACATAATACGTGACTTGCCCGAAATGAAAGCTCGAGATTTTCGCCGCCCCAAATCTCCATGCCAGCGTCGTACGTGCCAATGTAGGTAAAATAACGCTTGCTAACGGCAAATAATCCGCCAGCCATTGTCGGAGAGCGGATTGGATCGACTGGTGACTTTCTTCGCTTCCTTTCGTGGTCGGGGATGGTATGCCACTGGAAAGTCAGACGCCAGTCGAATCCACCGATTTGCGGCTCGTGACCACCGTAGTAATACCTGACAATAAAAACGACTTTGTGCAATAGATCTGTTAGTTTTCCGCATATGGGTTGTCAAATTGAACAGTTTTTTTTACGCAACCGACCAACATGCATTGACAATTTCTAATAAAAACACGTTTAAGTGGTTCCAAACTCAATCCGCGTTGAATCCGAACCCAGTGGTTGTTTAAGAGGTTCCAAACTCAATCCGCATTGAATCCGAACCCAGTGGTTCAACCTCATTTTGGCCGCGGTACACTTCGCAAATCAGTTTTCTTCACGTTATTCACTTTAGTCGAGAAAATCTTTCTGTCCTACGTTTGCGTTATCTCCTTTCTAGGCAAGCCGCGCTTCTGAACACTGCCCAAGTGGAACAGGCGAATGTATCAGCTCTACGTTCCATCACAGACCTGCACAGCCTCCACCCAGAGCATCTGAGGTTGAGGCGCCCTTTCCATCTCCATGCTGTCACCCTATTAGCCTCTGAGTTTGGGATCAAGAGCATGGATCAACTCATGGAAGGGCATTACACCGCCTTCCCAGTTTTGCGGAGCCCAAATATCGGCTTTCCCCCTGGCTCTAACCTTCCCCGTAATCTCTGGGTCCCTTTAAATAGGGTCCTAACTGGAGTCGGACGCTTCGGCTCTGACATATGTCGGAGGGGACTGAGAGGGACAGCCTCGTACATATGCCGGGAGGAGAATCACACAGCACACCACATTATCTATCGCTGCGAGGACCTCCGACCACCAAACCCCCTTGATGACTTGGCGTCTCCCGGTCCAGCGGGTTTTTGTTTGTTTGGTCCAAAGCGTAGGGATCGCTTGAGGGTCACTGTTCATACGAACGAAAAAGAAGCGCTACGCTGCATCTACTGCGACGGACAATGGATCTTTGTTTGCTGTCAATCACAGCGTCAAAGCTACGGAATTCACACGTCCTCTGCCCATCATTACCCAAATGCAATGTAGAATGATACCAAAGTGAACCGTTGCACAAGAGACGGATAAATAAACGTTTTTCGTTGCACCCAGTGCAGAAACACCAACGGATTTGCCGATCGTATTTTGAAGGAGCATTGCTAGTCGTATACAATGGGTTTATCAATGTCGTACTCAGTTTGAAAATTTCGCGGTACATCGGTTAGGAAACACTGTCCTGGCAGACATATTGCGATCATTAAAGCTTTCAAGCATGTGCAATTAAAGAGCTTCGATGATGGCAGATTGAACTGATATGCATAATTACAATCTCGTAATCGGGAAGGTAAAAGATGGTTAATCAGGAACGTCAACGGTGAACCACGAGAGCAAGACTGTACCAACGAACTCACATAACCAACAATCTCAACCAGATTAATTTCTTCGAGTAAGGATGATCGCCGTAAGAAATTTACATGAAGCGAACCTAGGCAAGGATTACATCACTGAGCTGCACAGTAATCAGAAGACCGTCCTTAGAATCCCTGAAGAGTCCCAAGGAAGGGCGTGGCCGCTACGTTGGGACTAGGTTCAGCTTGGAGAAAATATTTTCCGCCTGCCTATCCATTCCCCCATACCTTGACCGATTGCCTTGCATGATTGAAGAGCTCAGTCTGTCCCTGATTGGGATTTTTGATCAATAGTTGGAGTCCTACCAGAGTCACCACTCCAGCCCAGAGTGTACTTGGGAATAATGATAGCTAGAGTATTCCATTTTCCCAAAGCTGCAGAACTCCTGAACTGCAACACCACCACCAGTTTCATTTTAGCATCATGCCCAGTCCCGCCCTTTGAGATGTGCACAATTGTGTGAACTAAGTGGTAATCATACTAAAAAAAGAGCACCTCGGCTTCAACTTGACCTTTATCAAACCTAAATCACTTGGAGCGCGATCAGCTGTCGAGTAACTTATTTAAATGAACGCAGCAGTCACGCTGAGGGTTTCTTCTCAAAAGTAACAACCATCTTACTCGTCGCTATACTCCAACAAAGCAACAAAATGAAAAACCTTGGAAGAGAAAGAAGCCATCTTTGTTGCACATTACCTTAGATTTTGAGGCATCGCGTAACGCAGCTTGTCCAAAAAAATTAATGGCTTGATTTCGACGATTAAATGATCAAAAACTTTTTAAACCAGCCTACCACTACAAGGTAGACTTAAGGTCGTCTCTCCATTGCAAATGTGACCAAAAACGAATAACTTTAATTTAAAGCCCAGAGAACACGCCCTTGTACGCCCCTAGTCAAAATAAGCAGCAATTTGCGGCGACGAAAAAGCGAGACAGTCTCATATTTTCTTTACGAAATAGACCACTTTGATGCCTCCAGCATCATCATGCTGGGCGGCAAACGTAAACATTAAAACAATCCAAACGACCTGAAACGCAGCTCGTCGCATTTCGACGATTGAAGTTTTGATGTGCTTCAAACCCGTTAATTTACGAAAAGCGGAATTTCTACAGAGAAACGTCCTAAGATAACGCGCCAGAGGTGTTATTAACGCCAACAATGCAATGCGCCTTTATGCAGCTAATAAGCCGTACCAGAGCATCGTGTCAGCCCAGCAGCATTGACGGTACCTGGTAAAACTTTTGACGGCACTTCCGCGGCACAACCCAGACAGGCTGTGATTTTCCACAAATCTGAAACACTTTTAAGCCGAACTGTCACGCAGAACACGTCCATATCAAACAGAAACAAATTGTCCGAGTAGTTACTTTAAGATTCAACCTGATACCAATGAACTTCGCAATTCTACTCCACTCAATTTTTTATTTGGAAGAAGTTTCTTAGTGGGTTTTCAAAATGATCATCATGATTCCTGGTAAATTACTGTGAAATACAATTTGAAGATACGTGTTGCGAGTCTAGTGCCGCTTATGTTCAATGATGAGACCTAATTTGAGGCAGTAGAGAGTTTCTGATCAATTGCTTAAAATCCTTTTTTGTTATGACGCTGCGGAAGCGGTTGTCTGCTGGCAATACACGCAGGGGGGCCTGGAGATTAAGTTCAGTCAGACTGTAAAATGTGAAAGCGACGGAAACCATGGAAGTTGTACCATAACTCAAATTGCTGTCAGACAAATACCCACATGACGCTTTCATATAGCAATGCTTTTAAATCTATGATAGCATTTCATGATTAGTGACGTTCCACCCACACCAACTTGTTTTGCGTTAATCTCTAAACCTACAAATCTGCGTTTTTGAACTTTTGGAACAGGAGCTTTGAAATCGAAACCATTACTTCTACGGATAGGAAAATAAATCGAAAATTGCCTTTTCCATACTCGAAAGTATTGTAATCGATGGTGTCGATAACAGGTACTGTGATCACAGTATCGTCCTGCATGATGCGCTCCAGGAGAGGTTCTAACCATCCGTCCATGCATTCGCAGTGACAGTCGAGAAAGGTCAACACCTCACCTTAACAAAACAAAAACGCCGATGCATAAACAGCAGTTCTGTTTAAAAAAAAGTTTGTTTTCTGTCTATGTCAAACGTTTGTCAAGAAGAGACGAGAGGGCAAAGCTACTTAATACTGTTAGTGCGTATCGAAAGCAATGCTTTGCGCTATTTTTCAAGCATTCCATTTACACTGAGTCGTAAGTCTGGTAGGGCTGAATCTTTTCTGTTGTCTTTCTTGACATACCAACTTCTTTTTCTACAAGCAAAAATTTACCTACTTTTAACCCCTGGTCCAAATTCAATGTGTTCCCAAAATAAAAGAAACGTGGCATGTTTTAGTATGAAATGCATCCACGAATCCATTTCAGTGGTCGACCTGATACTCGTGGGTCCAAGGCAGTGGCATACTGCCCCATTATGTCTTTTGGTAAAACCGGCGCTGCGTGTTAGCTTAAATAGGGTAGTCATTTTTGTAAACCCACAAGGTTTTTATGACTGGAATGCATAGTTTGACGCTCATTGTTGCTCCAGTCCAGCGCACTGCAACATGTAGGGGAATGGCATGAAAAAAGCAAGGAAAACAGCGATGACTTAAGCGAAACATTTATGGATGACTCAGCGCTTGTCCAATCTCAACCATTAACGCGAGGCAAAGCAAATGATATGCAATTTAAAGCGCAGCAGAGGTCTATAAAACTTTCTAATCCATGCTGACGAAAATATTGCGTGACCCACAAATCATCACTAGTATGTGAGGGTTTGTGACGCAAAGATAACATAATGCAGATTTGTTCAAAAAACAAAAATTAGCACTAATGTGCGCGCCAGCTTAACCGACAGGAAGTGGAGACTAATGAGAATAAGTACCACAAGGCAGCAGATCCTGTTTGCATACTTTAATTGTTACAGAAGTTCTTCAGCAACGGTAGAGACGTCACGTCTAATATAGCTCACAAAGCAAATCGTCGCCTGCCAGCGCTGGCACCATACTGCGAAACCACAAAGACATGTGAGACGTTCTTTGATACGCATCCATGATTAAGTTCATCATTATTACCTAGCACTGCCAATAAGTGCTTTAAGTGAGCATATCAGAAACAATAGCGTTAGTAGCTTACCATCTGACCGCACCTAAGTTATCCTAGAGCTTCTGTGACACCTAAAAATAATTCAGTCTCTAAAGCGATTCAGTGGAATGTGAACTCGTAACTAAGTTAAACACATGGCAAGCACTCAGCTCACCAATGTGATCAACACAGAGTCAAAATTCGGAAACAAGAGTTTTAAGTAAGCATGCCGAAGCATAAACATGCAATTGAAGAACGAAATAAAAAGCTGTAGGTTTGCGTTTTCGACAGATTTTTCCGGTTGAATCACACAACAGAAGGTTATCACGGCGTGCATTGATATGTCGGGTCGGACAACCACGGATGAGAAGGCAAAGCGAGCTCGAAATCTCAACTTCAATTTGTGAAAGAAAGTAACTGAAAAACTTTTCGCCTGCCAATGCACCACATTTGACCGCGATACGAAAAACAAACATCAGATGGGTGGGATGGCTACGGCGCTTTTGTTCTAACATCCAAAGAACAATGCGACAAGTTTGTGTAAAGGTCAACGGGACAGAAACGAACCGCTCATAAATTAGCAATTTCAACAAAGAAATTGCTTTGATTTATCTCCCATTCGGCCGTCACCATTGTCGTTGCGTGTGAAGTTTCAATTGCACCGGCTTACCGCAATCACGGGTTGTTACGACGGAACCATCGCAAAGCTAAACCTAGTCGTGTACCATTTTGAAAACTTAGTTTGAAGACTCCTTGCGGCGTGGAAATCACTGCAGCGTAAGAAAAATGACTGAGCACATACACGAGCCATGCAATTCCTTACGAGGAAAATAACGTGTTGCTGCACCGAGACAAATATCAACTATGAAGCAAAAGTTTTCCTTAATCTAATATCCAATATTACCATCATGCAAACTTTTCTGTCACTCAATATCCAGTAAACCATCACCGACAACTGATGTTCGAAACAGTGCAAGCAGATTAAGTTTAAGCTGGTTTAAACAGGTGTTCGCCGCCAGGCAAATAGCGTTGTACCTTTGGCTTGCGATGCGCCAAGCAATCGAGCTCGTACGAGACCTTCGCGTTTGGTTGTTCGCACCAAGCGAACTCTTTGCAACTTTTTAAGGTAGTCCTCCAGCGGTTCTTTAAGATATGCTGGGAACAAAATCACCTGTTTAAACGTAATTATCATTGTAATGCGCAAAACACTCGAACACACATTTCAAAAAAAGAACGTGCTGACACCGATAACGACCTAGAACTCAATCCACCGAAACAAAACTTATTTTTTAAACAGCCAAAGACATGCTCCAGTAACTTTCACTTGACGCACGTTTGTCACTGTAGTCGTCGACCAAAATTATTTCGGTCAACAAGGCGCTTGGCGAAGTGTGTAGAACGCTGTAAATAGTACGAAGCAAAGTAGTCCATCCTTCGTTATAAAATGCGATGATTATACTCGTAGTTGGCATTTGTCGATAAGCAAATGGTGGACGCTGGTGGCACCTGCGAACCAAATATCATCAAAAGCATACTTGTAACGACAATATCTGCATATCCAAATCGAAGACAGCATTTATATGGCACGGTGTCACTTTGAATATATCACGCAACAGACCGAACATTAAAAAACTTGCCCAGCGTTAATGGACAGTAAGCGGAAGGGAAAGCTTTGTTCGGTGCTATCAATATTCGGCACCACTGCTGCATTGACTACGATTCCAGCAGAGTGGCCCATGGTAAGCGGGGATGGGTGGGAGTAGAATACGAGAACACTGCAACTCGGGGTACAAAGCTATTCCAATACCTTTGACCAGAGGAGTTTACTTCCGCAATTTCAGATTAGACAACAATCATCAGCGCAATTTAATATTGATGTACTTGAAAATGGACAAGTGTGTAGGAAGAGGGCAATTGTGAAAAAGGACAATGTAGGACAAGGTACATTTAGACTAGAGCCTAGTGTCATATCATAAAACACAACGATTAACACATAGTGCCCCCCAAAAATCCGCAATATCCATATGGACTTCTGCACAAATGAATAGAACCATTTTTGGTGCATTCTTGGACATAAAAAAGATTTCAGAAAATACAAACAACAAATAGTCCACAACTCATGGATAGATATATTGCATTTCCTTTCTTTCATTACCTTGGGTCTAACCTGATACCATCGTTTTTCCGTTGGTGTAAACTGAATTGTTACTTTTTAAAAACTGCCCTTCAACAATCAAGTTACACCCGCGCGTCTTTGTCAGAAAGACTAGCATTTTAACTACGAAGCTATACATTCGAAATCGCAGTGGGTCCAATCAGCGTGTAATAGGCTCGATCAAAAAAATTTATCAACCAGTATTCAAGCTATGCTGCAATGGTTCCCCCAAAACAACGTTGTTGTGTTTAATCCCAATGTGCAAGATTGCTGTTTAATTATGCTATCATGCAAACTTCCGGTATCAATTCGATAATAAGTGAAAAACAACATCATACGCAAAATCTTTTGCAAGTTCATCAACAGCAAGTACCCACATTTCGTGCCTGGGATCGCGCAATCTTCGGTGCAAAGAGATTTTTTCACTGATGAACTGATTTACGGCAAAGGTCTGGATGCTATCTTCTTGTTTTCGCTGGTCGTCAGCACTCAAATCTAGGAGGCGCACAGCCTGTCCGCCCTCTCCCAAGCCATGAGAGTCCAAGTCACGAGGCCGGGGCAAAGCAGGAGCAGCCAATGATTGATAGGCATCATCGATTACAATTTTGCCCGCATTTCTACTGCTTCTTCCACTTTTAGCATCATCGTTCGCATCATGTCCGTTCGGGAAAATCCCATATAACATAAAGATTAAGAACACTAGTATTCCGGCGAAGGCCAGCCGGCACACTCTGGTGCGGCGAAAGCTAAGAAGCGCCAGTTTGACAACGCGTGACAATCGGAGCGGTTGCAACTACCGAGATGCACCACTGCATTTAAGTATAGCCTGTAACACAGGGAAAACGTTTGAAATTAGCACAACAAAACCTAAAGATTTCGAAGGCAACTACCCCTCCGTGCTTGATGGTATGTGCCCTACAAGCGCAGCGCGCCGTGACGGGCGTTCCACTACTTCATTAGGTATGTAACAAAATAGGTTCACTCTATGAATACCAACCTTCGAAGCTGCTAGCACAGCGAAACTTTCGTACCTCCAAAGTGAAAAATATCTTTTTCAATAAAAACATTAGTGACGACCTTGTTCTCAAGTCGGATGTATATTTTTTCAGCAAGGTCAGCGTCAAACAGACGAACGTTGTTACGTGACTCCACAAAGCCGAAAAACAATGGAAACAGGGTTGGGTGGAATCAAACTGATTCTGTGTCGAATTGTTGTCGCCTCACTTGTTCACTAAAATCTCATGAACATGCACGTCTGAGAGAAGTTTAAGCAAGGGAATTTTTGAAAGGGGAAGCAGTGGGGCGATGGTCACTTTATCAACAACGCGTCTATAGATTTCATACTTTACCAATAACGATTTTCATTGAGTCTATAACAACGTTTGGTGAATCGATGAACTTCAGAATGGTCACGCCTGAGAACTTTCAGCTCTAAATTTCAGCAGAGCATGTTGCAACTTGCGTGTAAACGCAAAAATACACATTATAATTAAATACAGCGGATAATTAAGCCTCGTGTCTCATTACAGCTTTTGATCCCAAAGTTTTGCGAGCAATTCCATCAACATATGCACAAAAGACATTGGCTCAACTCTGCAATACAGGTAAAGATTGCACTCATTGCAATAAAATATAACGAAAATATAACTTCTATTTGAAAATTTTTTTCACTAAACAATTACCCAATAATACGACTTCAACGCGGAAGCAGGATATATTTTACTTTTAAGCTTTATATGGGAATTCTTATTGCAAGACAAATAGGACGTTAACTGGCCGCTAAAATCAGGTATCTTGTTCCAGCACAAGACTAAAGAGGGGTTTGTTGAAAAGTAGCCAAGTGTTTCTAAACAGATCTGAAATGATATACCGTATGCTGAAAGAAATTTTTCCCAGACATAACACATAGATGAGTTCTCTTGATATTCTCAGTTACATGTTGATGAAAAAACTAATCACTTTGATTAATCTCAGTATGGCGCATGGATCGAAAATCGAGTTGAGAATTTGTGATGATCAACCTTTGCCAGAAATACTTCGAAAAATAATAACATATACACTGCAACATTTCAAAATTAGAGAAATCATGTGGTGCAATTGCTTATCTTTCTCTGATGCTTCATTTTGCCACGCATGTATGAGAAAAATACTTTTGTTCACTTCAAACTGCTGCGGGAACTAAAAACATTACTCATCGTTTTCGCAGTAAAGGACGATACTTTATGAATAAGCCGATTCCAAATGTTAAACATTAATTAAAATTACATAAAATGTAGTTCCACAAAGAAATCGTAAAAATATTTCGATTAATGCTTGCCCCAATGTCCGTGAGATTTAGTTCGGAACATGCCGAACGATTTGTTCAGAATCATGCTTTTTAATTTCAGATTAAACCGACGGAGAATTGAAGTATTGCCAACGACGTAAAAATCTAAATTTACCTTACATATTTTTCTGCTATCACTAGCAGCATTGTTGTAGTAAAACTAGCGAAGTGCCTTGCCTTAAGATCGCACAGCAGTTTACTTGAGGCACGATTATGGTTGCCCGTTGCTGTCAAGTGGATTTTTCATTTCTTACGGATTTACTTCTATTTTAATTTCGTTTTCGATTTCATTGTCAATTTCATTTATAATTGCATTTTCTATTTCATTTCCAAATTCATTTGATTTGATTTTAATTTCATTTTCAATTGCATTTTTGATTTCGTTTTCAGTCTCATTATAATTTCTTTTTGATTTTGTTTTCAATTTTATTTTAGAATCATTTTCAATTTCATTTTAATATAATTTTTAATTTAGTTTTTATTTAATTTTCAATCTCATTTCAATTTCATCTTAATTTCATTTTCTGTTTCATTTTAAATTTCAATTTAATATCACTTTCAAGTTCATTTTAAATTTCACATCAATTTTAATTTCCGTTTGAGTTCATTTTAAATTTCATTTTAATGTCACTTTCAGGCTCATTTTGAATTTCATTTCAATTTTATTTTGAAAGTGAAAGATAAATGAGAAACAAAAACCTCTATTGGCCTGGCACATTCACATGAATGAAACAAACTAACTTGAAGCCCAGTGCTATCAACACAGTAGTCAACATGATTTTATATTGCAAGTGCAAAAGACTTTTGACCATACACTATAAAAATTTAATGGTATTACTTGTACGATTAAAAAAAATAGAGTTTGGTTTGGAAAAGTGTTTCACTTTTTATACAGGGTGACCCAAAAAGATGCGTACCCATATTTTGTTCGATAAAAAAACCATTTTTTAACGAATGTCTTTTCTGTTGCAGGACGTGATAGGTGAATCTATGGATGATCGTTTGCAGCTATAGTTGCCCCAAAAATGT
>Ga0210059_1003136_pt1 | contig 26330 bp, 16 predicted proteins | sample Ectturendosymbi2_FD_188042 | JGI IMG/M metagenome (GOLD analysis project Ga0210059, IMG submission 188042) | Ecteinascidia turbinata endosymbiont from Florida, USA - Sample 2 (SPAdes) (version 2) | ecosystem: Host-associated > Tunicates > Ascidians > Unclassified | place: Key West, Florida... | reverse complement strand
ATCCTGAACGTGTTGACGTGAAGGCCCCCACGCCCAACGAGCACCCCCATCTCTTTCATGTCTTCCCAGATGCTCGTCATGTCTTGGTTGTTGAGAGGTGTTCGCGACTCCTTGTCTTCAACCATCTCGATGCCGAGCATCAGTCCCTTGCCTCTAACGTCGCCCACAAACTCAAACTGGTCCCGAAGCTTGGCAAGTTCCAGAATGAAGTATCGACCGAGCTCCTGGCATCTTTCCTGGGTTTTGTCTTCATCAATAACATCCAAGACTTTGCTGGCGACAGCGCAGGCGAGGGGGGTTCCGGCAAACGTGTTCAAGTGCTTCGGTCCGACAAACGACTTCACTACTTCGGGTGTCGTGACCACAGCGCCCATAGGAAAACCGTTTCCGATTCCTTTCGCCATTGTGACGATGTCAGGAGCGACGTCGTGCGATTCAAACCCCCACGCGTGGGAACCGAGACGACCGAATCCGGTTTGCACTTCATCGGCGATGCAGATTCCTCCTTTGGCTCGAATCAGTTCGAAAGCTCTCTTCAGGAAGCCCTTTAAACAATGCCCCGCGGTTAAACGTCTCAACGCAAGAAGGTAACATAAAAATGATGTATTTTGGTAAATCAAAGTTATCAATCTGCGAAAGCAATTTCATTTAACTTCATTCATAGTACAGCAGGACCATTCGGAGTTCGTCAATCACAGTGCAGTAAGTTTTCTCGGACCTTGTATTCTAACGCGAGTAAAAGCAACGAAATTTTAAGAGTTTTTAGCGTTTCAAATTTTTGAATTTCGTAGTTTGTTCAACAGCCGCTGGTATTCCTGTTCCTGATCCAACAAAAAAACTAAATTTGTAAAAGCTCAGAAAGTTTGCAAAATCTTGTTCGGTTTCGAAAAACTGTTATAGAATTTTACCGGTGAAATTTTATATGTTAGAAAGAAGCATTGATATACAGTAGCTTCTCGTAGAGATTGTGAAATTTCTTTTTAATTTTTTTATGCAAAGATACGTTGCATCTACGATTCTTTCTTTTTGATTCGACATGAATGAAAAAGATGACTGAATCCTACACGCAACAAAACGCTATTTGAATAAGAGCTGATGATGCCTACTTCGTAGGCGAAATATGCACTCTGTAAGATCTGAGTGTCTGGTTCGTTGTTGGGAAAGTATTTCTTTCGATAGACAGTGCAACAAAACGCTGTTCAAAAAATCAAATTGTGAAACATCAACATTTCGTACTTCGGTGTGCCTAAGTTTTGTTTGTGAAAATTGATCTTATTTTCAACCTTCACATTCGTGAACTTAGTTAATCAACCTTGAGATTATTTCGATTTCCCTGGCAAAGACTTGAGTATACTTTCGAGAGAAATTCTCACCGAGAGCATTTCTTTCCATTATTCATTTTTTCCACTACTGGCGATGAAAATATTGATTTTCAATGTATTTGACTTTCGGCTAAACGTCTTCCCATAGTTCATGAAAACTGGACATTTCCTTCAACAATGCTGCGTTGCTAAGATATCGGTATGTTGGAAAAAAATACAACGCACAAGGGATGATTGCTACATTGTCAGAATCGCACACCGTACAACGAAACTTCATTTTTTCACCTTCGGGTACTGCACAACGCCCCCGACACCTTGGATTGGCTCAGCAAAAAATCCAGCCACTTGTTTCCCAGCTGACGTCTCAAGTACTTCCTGAAGTTCTTCAATGTACTTGTCGGACGCCGTGCATTGGCCTTCTGCGCATGCGCATTGGCGATCAGGTTGAACAAGTGAATCTCTGCAGCGCGAGCCTCCCCAGATGCCACGGTAGGGGTCGGGATTGAGCATATGGTGGATTCCGAAACTAAAACAATGTGGGCAGGGGCAGTGAGCATCACAAGCAGGGGTGCTGGACATGTTTGCAAGTTTGTTTATTGTGTATAAGGTTTTCACTCCCACACGCAACGCGCGAGGTATAAGGATACATCGCAATGATAAGGAACACACGAAAACATGTATGGGCTCGAAGATATATACGTGGACGTAGTAAAAAGCATACGCCTGATGGCGCTAATACATTTTATATGGTGAAACACAGGTTAAAGCATTCGTTCATTTGAAGAAAACATCTAAGGAGATTATAGTCAGCTGCCTGTGGATGAAACTTTCTGCTGCTTTTACGGTTTGATTTTTGGGTAAAAGCACCATGGACAGTTACTGGAATGACTGATGCAAAAAACGTAACTTTCAGAGAATCGAGAATACTAAATTTTGCAATGGCCTTTGTCGATCATTATAAGAAAAAAGGGCAACAAAACAGGAATTTGAAGCTATATGCACACGGCATGCGCATAGGCGTATCCGGGTGCTAAGGCGGCCATGCCTCCCAAATTTCTAGCATATCTTATCATGTTGTGCTTTGAGAGGCGGTGGCCCAAACAAAATACTATTGCTCGCTTAAAGTCAAAAGATTTGGCCCAAAAAATTTTTTTGGCTTGCTACGCCACTGGGCATGGGTCCTGCGCATTTTTGGGCGCATGCATCTGATTTCGTGATGTCACGTACAGTAATTCTGACGCGTCTGGTGTGGTCTGGATTCGAGTAGAAACTGTTTCTATACTGACGCATCAGACTCACTGTCGAGGGTTCGGGAAATAGCGATGATATGACCTACTCGTCGACACTGTTTTGTATTGAGGTAAAGAAAAGGATGAAGAACGTCCACAGAACAAATGTTAATGGTTTGTTGATAGCTGAAACACAGTGGATTATCGAATGATAAATTTATTGTCTAGTCTTCCTATACTCTGGAATTATGATCACACAGTAGGCCCAGTGCGGTGGGCTACTGTTGCAATCGGAAAGCCCGAGCGGCATATGCGCAAAGCTTCGCACTGTGGCAGCAAGCAACAATAGAGATCACATGCCATGATCACTCTATTATTGCTTGTTCGCGTCACATATATATGAGTGCTGTTCTTCGCGCACATCCAGTTCGTGGTTAATCACGCATTCAACGCAACGCCAACGGAGAGGTTGCAACCCCACTGAATTGCTGTACGGTTTATGCACTCAGTGCTACTTCCAACCAGCCTTCATCGGTTATTCATGATGCAGCATTTCTGAATGCGCTGTGGGCCAACGGTAGTTCTCATATTGTTTCTGTGTTTTGTTCATTTTTAGTATTTGTTACGTACATACACTGCGATAGCTCCTTTCTGCTGCATAATAAGTAAATGATTTTATGCTGTAGTTCGTGTGCACAACCATTGCAATAAACTCAATGTGATATGCACCTTGGTTCAGAAATAAAAAAAATCAAACGGTCCTACCGCTCAATGTTTCCACATCCACGCGCAACTGTGTACAGCTCACTATAGATGAAATAGTTTACCAACTATGTGAACAAAAATATCAAGTATATTTTTTTTGTTTCAGGAAGCAAAAGTTTATATTCCTAGACGAATGGCAAAATATCCCTAAAAATTTAGGTTTGCGATTTCAGTTTCTCCCAAGCGCATTCTGCAACTATTCGCGACGATGTGTCCGAAACTGGATGGGTCGTGCAATTGACTTTGTATAAAACCAAGTAAGCTTTAAAAACTGTTTTTCCGTTCATTATGTTTGAACCTTTGCAGTGATCAAAGCACTCACGTACAAAATTCCTCACTTACCCTGTAGCATATTTATGCTTCCATGAGCTGTGTGCAGTCAAGCCTATAGTGTATGGACTAGCTCCGTGGTAAGCGTTGCGGAACGAGATGATGTCAAACGCTCCGGTATGTTCGCGTGCGAGCGCCATCGCGAGGTCGTTTGCTTCCGACCCGCTGTTCGTGAAGAAGCAAACCTGAAATGCAGTAAGTTGAGGTGGTCACTGACAAGTACGAAGGCTGAGGATGGAATTTAAATACTGTGAAGGAATAATGTCTAAAATATTATACGCAACAAAGAAAGTAAGATAAAGTTAAACTGCGGCGTTTTTTGTTAAACCGTTTGCAAAGCGCATGTCTTCTCTCGTTCGAATAAGAACATTCTGCCAGACTTTACAACACGGACCATTACGTTACCGGCACATTTATTTGGTTTTGTCTTCACCGGAAGTTTCGTCGAAGTACCTGATTCAGCAAAAATTGAAAAATAATTCAAAAGCTGCACTTCAAACACTTTGGCCTGCGAACCATGTCAGCATCGTGATTGCAGCAAAATACTTGTTCGTTGTGTTTATGTCCCGAGCACCTTCCGTGAAACGCTGATCAAAAGGACGAACGAAATAGAAATGTTCCGCAGACTTGAAGATTTATTGCAAATAGAAAAAAGTTTGCGATGTTGATTTTAATTCCTTTCTGGAAATTTTAAGTTGCCTTTCTTTTTTGTTTATAAATTCTAATGAAAGCTCTATCACATTTTTTCATCTCGACATTTACCTTGAGGTTTCCCGGCAGGCGACTGGTCAGTTTCTCAGCGTACTCATGAACGGGCTCAGTCAGGTAAGTCGCGGTTGTGTGCCACAGTTTTCCGACCTGCGTTCGGAGAGCTTCGCTAACTTTCGGATGACAGTGTCCGACGCTGACCGTAACAATCCCGGCAAAGAGGTCAAGGTACCTTTTTCCTTTGTCGTCCCACAACCACTGCATCTTTCCCTGCACAGAACAAGAAGTGCGTGTGTAATTATGTTCGGCACAAAGCTGGAAAAATAGGCGGTGCATTGAAATCTTTGTGTTGCAGGAATAGTTTAGGTAGAAAACTCATTGAGGTCCACAACAACATGCGGGGAATAGAAAACTTTGTTTCACTTTTGCCAAACTCCAGGCGTCCAGCGTTCGTTTAACGGAAATAGCGCATTTGCAGCAACAATCCTCGTCACCCTGGAATACTATCGTTTGATTTTTGTCACGTTAATACTAACGCCGGGTGTGCCAGACCCGGTTTTCAAAAATAAAAAAATATAATTTCCTTCAACTGCAGTTTATCACAAAAAGTACACTGAAAATATAAGTCTCACTCAGCACTTTGAGCACTAACAAAGTTACTTTACTCTAATATCATACGATTTTTGATGAAACGTAAGTAGACCAAATATAGCGAAGGTGTCATATACGCCTGAACTGAATTACTCATAAAAAAATTATGGGCGTGAAGAACTTTTTTTGTATACTGCTAACGACAAAAAAATCGTAGAAGCATGCGCTGAGTGAGTTCAGCTTTTTCCAGCCACCTGGCGCAAAACCCCTTCTAACCATAACGTCGGGTCAGCTTGATTACGTCACCTCACACTAACACTAACGTCGGGTCTGCTGGATCCGAAACCACTACCTTTGCAAAATCGAAAAGAGCGTGGATGACCGCAAGCTCAGTTTTTGACAAATCACACAAAAATGAAGCTACTGAAGAGTTGAAAGCGCGCCGACGCGTGCTTACGTAGGTTTCACGTGATGACCTCATTTGACCCGGGTCTGCCAGACCCACGATGGTATTCCAGGGTTTAACTACAGCAGTGCTTCTCAACCTTTTTGATGTCGCGGCCCACTTTTCGCCGAGACTTTGATTTTGGACCCACTTCACGAAAAATTTGTTTCAGAACTCATGACTAGGCGCAATTATTGCGTTATCTCGGAACATTTCGCGGCCCACCTGAAGGAGCTTCGCGGCCCACCGGTTGAGAAGCGCTGAACTAGAGCCTGCCATGTTGAACGAACCCGGCTGATACTATCGAAAGTCACTTAATGAGTCGGTAATAGACAGTCTTGTTCTAGATTGACAAAATTCATTTGCGTTTCGGTTGTCCAAGAGCGTGTCCGCCATTCTTTGTTGCATAAACCTCTGGTCACTCCCACGTTTTGCGCTTGCGTCCCCTGAAAGCATACGGTTTGGTCGTGTATTGTTTTGAAAACCTAATAGCTGCTTCCGTTTAAGGGAATTTACCTCCGTCAGCAAGACTGGCTTGTTGTACGCCGGGTTGGATGTTGGAGACAGATGCTTCGAGCGAATGTCCATTACACGTTCGTAGGTCAATCCTCTGTTTAAAGAAATCAATTAACAAAACTCAGAAAGCGTAACAAGCTGAACTGAAGAACGGGAAGAAAATGCAGAAGAAGGAGAAGAAAAATCTGATGCTTGGGACACAAGTCAGCAATTGAAACTTTGATCATACTTCGACACAATCATCGTACCTGTTGTTTAAAACTGCGTTAAAGAAACTCAACCTATATCAGTTTGTCTTTATCTACAAAGTTAGTTTAAACCGATTTGGTTCAATTTCGTAACCAACCACAAGCTGATTTAAGTGTGTTGTAGGTCTCATAAGTCATGCGTTCCATGTTTCAAGACGGAAAATAAAATTACTGCCGTTTATTAGTACATCAACAGCTTAATATTCTATGGTCAAAGGTCTTCGTCATTACATACACTTCAGACAGGAATGCATTTGTTTGGGGGTAGGTCCAAGCTCTGAAAAGCAAGAATGTTCTTACGAGTTTTGGCTTCCATTCTCCAAACTCAGTGTGTTTCAAGTCAACTGGACGGTACAGCAACAAAGCTCTGATTTGCCTCCCCTCTGCAGGGGGTCATGTTCACCTGACCTGCCACCTGCACTTGCATTTACGGTACAAAGTTGAAAACAAGTCCTCGGTTCTTCACCAGCTTGGCGTTAGTCTTGTGACGCTGTATCTAATGTAAATGGGGAAAAAAGAAAAAATTCTAATAAAAGAAAAAGGATATTTTGATATCACACAAGGTTGCCATGAAATTATATCGATAAAAATTCTGACATGCAAGATGTGGGTCCAAAGTTCCTTGGAACTGCAGCAATATCATAATGTAGTTGCAGTTGCCATAAATGAGAATGACACGAATTTCACGTCAAAAAGCGTTTTTATGATTTCTGAATAGAAATTGCACAGCGTGCACTAAGCTCACTGGAGACTTTTGTTACGTTTTCACCACCACGACCCACTCTTATTACAAATCAGCCTACTGAGATTAGCACTCAGGAAGGAAAGACATACTTTTTACAAGATAGTTCTTTTCCGAAATGCGTCGAAGAACACTGTAAATTGCAGTACTGTAATTGTATTGTAAACGCTTTATATTTGCAAGGTGGTGTTGACATTTCACTGCACCAGATACGGCAGTGTTTCAAAGTCTAAAAGGCTTTTAAATAGGCATACCATACGTCCCGTTTTAGCCGGGACAGTCCCGGTTTAAAGGCTTTGTCCCGGCGTCCCGGTCAGTCAACCAAAAAGTCACGGTTAGGCATTCAGTCAGCCAGCACAGCCGTACCTACACGAGTATCAGCTAGCTGTGGTTGGTCTGTTTAGCCAACTTACTGAAGCGTAATATGTGATCTTGTTTTTTCTTGTTTTAGATCAGGGTCTCAAACACGCGGCCCGCATGTGGCCCACGAGGGCGTTTTGTGCGGCCCGCGATGCTTTTTGGTAATTTTCAAGTAATTAACATTTACTTTATTTATGTAATAGTTTTATTCGCCTGCGTTTAAAAGTGTTCGGCTAGCGAGTGAACAAGTTCCTAACGGACGTACAAAACGGATCGAAATGATTTGCCTACTGTCATGACTCATTTCCTTCTGCAAAAACCATTTATCATATTCTCATTTTAGTGAATCACTCTTAAGATACTGGTGGGCCAATGTAGCTTTTCTAACAGTTTCTTCTTTAGGCTTCGATTTGAACCTTGTCTAAAAATTACTGTGCTGATTTAGAATTATCTGTTTTTGCAATTAGCCATGGCGAACGCTCAGATATTGACAACCACTTGGAAACCAAAAAACACAAATCTTATGTTGAGGCAGCAATGTCGTCATTTCGTGTGATACACTTCTTCAAAGCTGCTCATTCTGATAAGTCTCTACTCTTAGCAGCGAAAGAAGCTACTTTTGTGTGGCTATCACGCTGCTATTTACAGACAGTCTTTTAATTGCATTGCCCCGATGGTTGCTGTTGAACTAGAATTTTGTTTCCCTTACTATTGATGCCTAGAGCAGAAAAGAGCAGGACGCCAGAGAACGGCGACATTGTCCTCTGCCCTTTCATAGGGGGAACAAGGAGGGCGGAGGTGTTTTTTTACAGAAGTGTCATATCGACTTGAAACATATTTATTGCAGCTATTCGCACACCCAGGAACTTCAGAGTAGTTTTCTATAATTTATCTCTCATTATATTTGAGGTCAACAGTGTTGCTGAACAGAAACGAGCATTGTTGGTATCGATTTTTTTGTTTTTTGAAGTTGTCATTGCCCTCAACTCTTTTACTGCCCCCCGGCCCTGCCGCTGTTCCGATGTCACTGGAAAAGAGGGTAAAGTTGTTCCTTGTTGTTCGCTGCTTTGTACGTGATGTCGGTGTGAAATCAGTGGCGATTCTCGAATGAAAAAACTGGGGGGGGCACTGCGGGGCCAAGGAAAAAAGTAGGGGGGCCAACATAAATGTCTCTCCTGCATGGTGATTTTCCGTTGTAATGATAATTGATTTCCTATGATGAACCCTATCAAACCCAACATAAGGCTTGTGAACATCGTCGGAACCGTCGCCAGAAAGTCTTCAAGTCCTTTAAAATTTTGCTGGCTGAAAGTTATCTGCTGTATATGTCAATCAAACGAACTTGAACGTGAAATTAAGCGCAAAACTGGGGGGCCAAGCAGGGGTCAGCCAAAAATCTGGGGGGCATGGCCCACCCAGCCCCCCCTTAGAATTGCCACTGTGTGAAAGTGAGGCTTTTATAACTTCAGGCGAAACTGTTGCAATCACGTGAAACTGTTTCAATACTTAGCGAAAATAGTTGCAAACTCCAAGCAAGATATTAACCACATTTTTTGATAAGGCTCGTTGATCTGAAGAGTCCCGGTTTTCAAGCATGAAAATATGGTATGCCTACTTTTAAAAGCACACTGCAAAAGGTGAAGAACCAACGTAAAGTTAACGCTATTCCAGCAGACTCACTCGTATTTCGCAGGGGTGAATTGGCACTCGGGCATGGATGGCAGAGAACCATTTGTGTAAAGTCGCAGGCTGTGCACTGATGGAAGGCACGAACAGGTCTTCGAGAAAAGAATGGAGGACATTTTGGTTGATCGTTCGTACACGTAACACAACGAGGTGACTGCTGACAAACCAGTGCTATCACAGGTCACTCCTTTAAAGGTCTAGCAAATGTTTCAACCCGCTGCAGAAATGCACCTAGAAAACAAGAAGTGTTTGAAAGGCCAGGTGTTGCGCGGGTGCTCCAGTGCATTCGCTGATAAGTAAAACAGCCTGCTTTAACACTTACTTGCAAGTTGCTACGATGACTACGCAAAAAAAAACAGCAACTACTGTTTCTGCCGCCTCTACTGTGAAGTTGACCAACACCTGTCGACAACTTCATCATTCTACTGTAATTTTGTGCGCAATGACGTTGGCGAAGAAAAGTTAATAAATGCAGTCGCTCTACTTGCATAGAGGTATAACCTTTGCGGCTGCATACGATCTAATCCTGATTGGTTGCATACTTGATAATTAACAAATGCCTCTTGAAACTTGCTGGCTAACTTGATTTTTAAAGAAGTGTTTTGGCAAGTTCTTCACTACTTTTGTTCATGTACAGCTCGCTATTGCATGTTTCACGTTTCATTTCCTGAATCAAGTCCTTTCCATAGCCACCATGACACTGTTTCTTTTACCCAGGATGCATTGCACAAATGCATAGTCCACCAAAAATGTGAAATATATAGACTTTAAAGCTTTTTACAGTTTCACGATATGAACAAAGGTACTGATATTATTTCTTTTTGGTTTAAAATTTGCTTTGCACGTTTCAAAGCATCTACCGTAGCTGTGCTCAACTGCTGCAAAGTTTCGCCTGTTTGTGCAGCACTTCGCATTGCAGCATAAACCAAGCCTGGAACGATTTTGTAGAAGTTGCAAAACTAACACGGCCTTCCTCGCAGTATCGTGTCAATCATCTTCTCCGACAGACAACGTGGATACACTACTGAACCGTGCCGTAGCGAATAAAAACGTTTTAAACCAACCGCAAGGTAAACTGCAGAGGGTGAAGGCTGTGGTACTGCACAAGAGCTGCCGTATGTTTGTCAAAGCAAGTCTGTTGTATAACTTTCTATGAAATGTATACAACAAAAAGTTCTTTGCTGATCGTTGTCTCCACACACCTGTCCACATGTTTCACCGCAATTTTTACTTCTGTTCTTAGCATTTTTACAGTTGTCACCAAAACAAAACTGAGCATTGCTTAAACTCAGAAAAGTTGCTGGAGTGTTTTTGAGAGGAGACAATCATATCTTATTTCCCATAATAATTTCAGAAATTTATAAAATCATAGTTGTAAAAAGTGTGCTGTTGACTGAAGATCATATTAGTTGACTGCCATTTTGTGAAGCAAAAAATTCGCAGAATCGTTTTATATTTAAACACCTATTTTCTCTGCGTGTTGCAACACTACTTCTCTTTGCGAACAGATGCTGCAGAGAGACCCTTTTTCTCTGACAGAGACCTTAAAGCCTCTGGACTGAAACACTGAAGACACTGCAGCTGCAACGCAAGGATGTTACTCAGGTTCTGTTGTGCGGTGGTTTTTGCGCAGAAATCACCGAAACGTCGTTTGAACTATTTGGATAAAAGCAGTTGCTGACTTGACATAACTTTCACAATTAACTTTTTCTTGTCCTGAGACAACACATCCATTCTGAACAAGTCGTGGGTGCACCGCCAATAAATTAAAAAAAACAACTTTAGAAGCAGCAGCGCTTTCGCTACTGCTGAATATTCTCAATGCCCGATTTCAAGCCACAGCGCATTCGCTACTGCTGACTGCAAAGAAGTAACTCAAGCCCGATCTAATCTACGTGGCCCCAAAGGAGCGTCGTCTCACAGCAGCGGAAAACATTGCCGACTGCTGGCGGCGTCCACACGCTCGCGATACAAGGTCAACATCTTGAGCAAAATGTGCTCGGTCGTGCGTGACGGAAAAAAAGTCGAAAATGCTTCCCTGTGGCACATTCTCACCGAGGCGAGCGCCGCGTTCGTGAATGACATTCGTTAAGTGTAAGTGCATGAAATTATTCGACCGGTTTCACGTGGTTTCAACATTTTCTGATATTCCAGCCTCCTTTATATCGGTTAGGAATGCAAGTACTATCTCACTCAGCATTGATATGCGAGGGAATCCCGGATTTTCCAGTTCGAAACATATAAACATCAGAAAGAAAAGTGCGTGTCTCTGAGGAAAAAACAAAATCCTTGGTGATGGCGTCTGGATTTGTTCAGCGCAAAGTAAAAGAAAGCAGGTCGCATGGGGAGATGGCAGATGAGAGATAAATCAACAAAAATTTGGGCATAGATGTAACAAAATGTTGGTGATGTGAAGAAAAAGGAAGTGTTGATTTTTTTGAATAATTTTTTTCAAACTACGAAACTTTTGCTCAAAAGAAAAGCACAAAATAAGTTAAGACTTTGCAAACCAAGGCAAATCAACCCTAATCACAGCAAATGGTTTCCGGTGGCTGCGCGTGTGTGTGCAGCGGAAGCAACGCTTTGCAAAACAATGCGTGATTTTCTTAAAGCGGGCAGCTCCATTGTGCATCAGCCTGAATTGCAAACTTGCTTGGAATTCTCGTTGCTGCATTCCTCAAGCTGGGAATGTTAGAATTTTTACCACTTTTGCAGGGGCTCAGTGGTTGGCCGCTGCTGCGAAAGGTTGTAATTGCAAAATCAAATCCGGTTATGAATTTATCTGACTCGAAATTGACGACGTGGTTGAGAAAGTCTGGAATATTGATCACAGCCTGTGTTCTTATGAAAGAGCTCATCCTCCTTGCTGAAACTGAAGGAACGTTTCTATAAAATCTTTTACTTGCAGCTGCTGCTGCTGTTTTGTGATAATGATAAAACAAAGACCGGCATGCCTTTCACTTTGTATTAGAAACTGCCGTGAGAACGTATCAAAAGATTTTAACGTATGCTCAGTATTGTTCCTGTGTGCGCAGCAACACAAATTGCTATCTTTCCATGTTTAGAATACGAAAATACAAAAAACGTGTTCAAATTGACGTTTACAGTCTTTCAAGTTATTCTTAAACCAAAGACAGCTTTGCGATTTTTCGTAAACTGTGATGAAGGTAAGCGTAACTCTTCGATACAATGCCTTTGATCTCAATTTAATTCACCCAATAATTTCCTGTTGTATATAGTAATCCACGACAAACTACTTTGAAAAAAAACAGATTTACCCCAAACCGCTTCACAGTTAGCAAAACGATGCACACAGCGATTGCAAGCTTTTTTGTATTCACTTGACGTGATGCCAGCAAACCGGGGAAATGTGATCAGGCCAATCATTTTGCAGCGGAAAGCCAAACCATCTTTTCTAAATTTTTCCTTTTCTCTCCGGTAGTTACCTCCTCAAACACGATACCGAGTGCTTGCCTTTCTGTCGTTCTTAATTCGGCTTTTCTCTGTTGACATGTTGTCTGAGTGCCTAGTACATATTTGAAGAAACTTGTCCTTAAGAAATTAGATATCTTAGAGTTGGGCGAACCTTTCCAAGATATTTACATTGCCAGGAGTCTTTGTGAGGTCACACTGCCAAGCGTGAAATACATGTGTGGGGTTTGCAACTAGCGAAGAGTGGGCGGCATTAAGACGAATCCTTAGGATCGGAATCCGCACAGAATTTTTCATTTGATGCCGGTTGAGAAGCATTCTTTGAAAGATAGAAGTTATAATGTTCAAATACAAAAATTACTCTCTAGTTTACCTAAGACAGCATAAAATCGATTAGAATCTAATCTTTAGTCCAGTTATGTCCAACCCGAGGCCCGCGTGCCGCATGTGACCCGGGTGAAATTTTTGTGCGGCACAGTTTAGGTTTTCGCTCTAGTAAAAGTATTCAACATTTGACAACTTGTCCTTATTTTGATAATCTTGAATCTGACATTTTTGATGCAGGTTGGTCCTCAATCCCACTTTATCACGTCTGTTACCATTGCAGACATAGGATACGAACACTTTCAGGATATCAGCTTACAACTAAATTTAGTTTGCTAAGATCAAAGTAAGCCATTCAATGTGCGGCCCTCATTAATACGTCATTCAATGTGCGGCTCTGGTTTACATAGCTACACAATGTTTGGCTCAGTAAGCCATTTGGGTTGGACATAGCTGCTTCAGTCTCATGTAAACTCAGACACAGAATCGGGTATGTTCCCTCGACTGAACGTCCACAGGTGTCCACATGCACTGAGTTTCGTCAACAAGAATGTTTCTCGCCTGCGTGATTACGAGACAGCAAAACCACAAAATATCATCCTTTTCGTATCCACTTCTTGCGGTACTGTAGGACCTACTGGTTAATTATAAAACGCAGCAACAAAACACACAAATATCATCAGCAACAATGAACTAAACAACATTAAAGCAAATCACTTGATGTTTGCTGATGATATTTGTGTGTTTTGTCCTAGTGTGCGTTGGTTGCAAAGAATACTAGATGTGTGCCAGGCGTATGCAGAATCGCATGGGATTATTTTCAACTGCAACAAAACTGTTTGTAGGACGTTTAAGGCTGAAAGTGCAAAAAGCACAGTCACTCCATTACTGACACTGTGTGGTCAAAACGTAAAATCTGCTGACCATTACAAATATCTGGGGACTGTATTGGTTACTGAGCTCTCAGATGATAAACACATTCAGAGACTATTGCGATATCAATATTGTGCAGCAAACAATCTGTGGGCCTCTTTCTCCTGATGTTCAAATGCAGTCAAAAACATACTTTTTCGTTCCTTTTGTACTCCCATGTAAGCATCACAATTATGATGTAATTTCAGAAAGTCATGCATGCAGCAGAGATTGCGTGTGGCATATAATTTTGGATGCAGAGCTCTATACAACCTGCCCTGGAGAGCGAGTGTTAGTAGTCACCACGTTCAATGTAACATTCCTACCATTGAGGCTCTGTTAGGAAAAACACGTACCTGTGTCTCGTAAGATGCAGAAAATCTAACAACATATGGTTACGTGCTTTGATGCAGTCAGATTGTTTGTATACGTCCCTATTTTTTGAAGACTACAGTCGCATTTTACTCTGTGAATGAGTGATCGAACTTTGCAGTGTCTGTTTGATTGATGGCGTGTCATGTCACAATCCATTCGCAGTTTACCTGGACTCGACCAGTTTAGGAATTAGGGCCCTACTCCGCAGTAATGTTGTAACAAGTGTTACGTGCTAGCTAACATTTGTGTTAGGAATGTGTCTGTAACCCTGTGGTTCTGTCTTTAATGCAGTCGCAAAAATGTGTCTGTAACTCTGTGATTCCGCCGGCTTCAATGCCTTGTAAAACATTATGTTTTGTCTGTTTTTATCAACCTGCGTTCTGCAGAGTGTGTGTGTTCATACTATGGACTTCGTGTCTGCTCACAAACAAATAAATTAAATCGTCAGAGACCAAAGATCGCTTCATGAAACTGTCATACAAAAATACAGGCATGACGAAAGTCGAAAAGAAAAGCTGAAAGTAAAAGGCCATCGCTTGTTTATACAATCAAAATACATGACATCGAACATATCAAAAATGTGAAGCAACGTTTCAAATCAAGTTACCTGTAAACAGGGACGCCGGAGCGGGGGTGCATTACAGGGGCACTGCCCCCCCTGCCCTTTGAAAAGGGGCAACGGGGGCACAGGTGGCCTTACATAACAGTATCACATGTAATTTCATGATTTATCAAGATCAGTTTGAAACAAATTTACAGCAGCTATTCGCTCACACCTAAAATTCCGAATGCTTTTCTATAATTTCTGTTGTTAGCTTTGAGGTCAACATTGTTGCTGAACATGTAAATGCGAAAAGAATGACAATTGTGGCTACGGGTGTGCATTCACACTGAACTCAAGCAAACAATTTTGAACTCGTGCTACGTCACAGCCATGGACGTCCGCAGGGGCGAATCCAGGAGGGGCGATTGAGGCGATCGCTCCCCCCTAAAACCAACGAATTAACCTTATTTACCAAGATTGTGTACACTTCGGAAAACAGCATTCGCATTTTCGCAATACAAGGCTATTTTGTCATTCACTGCTTTGTCACAGAAGTGTTGGGAAGTGTACTTTATCTCTCTTAAAGTGGTGAACCCTGAACCCATAATGAGACTTGACTAACAAATATTACTGAAATCTTCGCCCCTTAACCTCATACCCCGGCCCCGGGGATGGATCTGTTCCGGGGTCAAAACGGGCATTTTCCCCTATCTGGAAATTGTGACTAAGAACTAAAACTTTCTAGAAAATTTTACGTCAGCAGCTCAACTCCGATTAATTGATTTATTTCTTGCAATAACAGTTTATTTGCCGGAACGACACTTAACACGGCTACACTTACAAGAGCCAGGTTCACTGTTCTGGTGTCATGCAGTGCTGAGCTTGCAGTTCACCCATGTCCGGTCCTTTGCCTGCAGCCATAGGCGTAGTCAGGGGGAACATAGGGGCCATGTCAACCCAAAATGTTCAGAACATATAATCATATGTGCTTTGTGAGGCGGTATCACAAAGAAAATAGTGTCATTCGCCTAAAATCAAACATTTTGTCCCCCACCAAATTTTTGCCCTCCCCAAATTTTTAGTCTGGCTACGCTACTGCCTGCAGGGGCAAGTTGCCAAACTTGCGAGCGGATTGTTTTACTGTTGGTCTTCATCGTGTAATAATAACATGGCAACAAATCTTCAAATGTTCACTTCAAGTTACGATATTAGGCGTTTTGTCGCATGTGACTCTTGAACGCAGACATCGTGGCAGGTAATATAGCGAGACAGTGGCTGCTGATAGCGGCAAGCATGGACATCAGAGAGCGGTGTCATTGAATCTCTGACCTTTCAAACGAGGGACAACCGGGGAAAAGGTGTCTTTTCATAGGTGATTTTATGATTTAAAAAAACGAATTGAAATTAGTTGTCTGTAGTTTCTTTCATTATTTTTTTTAAGTCAACAGTATTGTTGAACTGTAGCAAACATAATCAGGGGCGTAACGAGGTTAGACGGCGCCCGGGACAAGAAGCAAGTTTGGCGCCCCCATGTTCGAACCTGAGATCTTTCGGAAGGAAATTTACTGTATTGAAGAAAGTACTTCTGAAATCGTTGGGACTGTTCGGCGGCCCAGAAGACATTTGGCGCCCACTGCAGTGATTCAGCGCCCCCATAATGATTCGGCGCCCGGGTAATTATGCCCCCTTGCAGCCCCGTCGTTGCGCTCCTGAGCATAATTGCCAGGCCCTAGCCAGATTGAGAAACCAGGGGAGGCGAAGATTTTACTGAGAGGAGCCCAAATTTTTGTAACTATGTCCAACACATTTTTCCAGTGAAGGGAACAATTTTTCATTGGAGACTAAACCCCCTGCGCCCCTCCTAGTAACGGGCATGATCACTGGTAACGATTTTTTTTGTTTTTCATAAGTTTGCATTGCCCTCAACTTTTTTTCTGCCCCCCCTGCCCTACCGACGTTCCGGCGTCTCTGCCTGTAAATTTTGTTATACTTCGAATTAATGCATACCAAACCTCAAACGAAAATATTTTTCCTAAATAATGTTTTGCTTTATGATCATAATTTGGTATATATGATCAGAGTTCTTGTTTTGCTTTGTTGATTAGATTGTTTGTGTTTGAACAGGAACTAAACACAGATTTCACGTAAATCCTTGTTTAACGTTTTCTTATGTTCGTGATGGAATTCCTGAGGCTACAAGGACTCCAGTTTAGCAAGTGGTCTTTTCAGTCTTGAAACAGCGATTGATTGAGGTCATAAACAACGAAAACGTGTTTTGGCAAAAGCCTTACCTTTTATGCCCTAGTTCTCACCAGCATTTCGACAAGCAGGTTAAATCGCACATTAAAGCTTGTCAACGGTCAGTCGATAGCAAGGACGTGTGCCACTGAGCGTATGTAATTATCATAACACTGAGGTGTCACTTCGGCAAATACTGTATCACAACAGGCTAATGCTGCAAGTGTCACTGGCAATTTGAAAAGCGCCGCAACTGAAAGGTTTTTTATTCGGACGCAGGAGAGTGTTGGCAACTAGACCACACACCACTTCTAGATGCCACTTCCAATAAGTTAACTGAGTAAGCAGTTACCAGGAAAAATCATTATCAGCAAAGTAAACTCTAAAAACTGCTTCATCAGCATCTCGTGTCACTCCTCGTTACGTCGACATACAATGGATGAGCAGTTTGATCAACTCGTTATTGAAAGGCTAATTCATCGGCCGTCAGTGCTCAACGTAGAGCAACCGTTTGCTATCATTTGCATGCGGGTCTGTAGGGACAGTTTGACATAATGTCAGGGCCACAAACAGCTGAAATTGTCGGTGGGGCAAAATGATTGTAACTTGCTGTTGTATCTAACAACTAAACATGATTTTGAAAATTTCGTAGGGGTCAATTGCCTGCTTACCCACCCCTGTTTGCGGGTCTGCATGACTTTGACATAATTTTGTTCTAATACTATCGGCAAACACCTTTCATCAAATCGAATCATTACATTATTATCAGCTCCGACCTATTTCTTCGAAATTTGGAGCAAATGAGTTTTGCATCACCAGTACAGGTTGTTTTTGACGAATTTTTAACTTAAATATATTCCGAAAACAAAAGTAAATTTTCAAACAATGGAATTTGTTTTATAAATAAGGAGCTCGGAATTTGGTAAGACGAGAAAGGTTTATAATCAAATTAGTTTGCAAGATTTACTTTTTATGACGTTTTTGCTTTGTGTGTTTTCGTATTTTGACGTTTTTGAAGAATTGGAGAAACTGCTTGAAATTTCACATTCAGCACTTGCATCTTGGGAACAGTATTTTTTTGAAGACACTCGACAGGCATAGGCGTAAGGGTTGGGGTGTGCAGGGGATGGCTGTAGGCCCCCAAATATTTTGTTTTCGGGCAAAAATAATTTCAAACATGGAAAAAATTTACATCACTAATGTGATTTAAAAATGTGTTCTGTCAATTTAGCTTTTCTAGTATTAATGGGATGAAAACTGAACTAGATGTGTCTTTTTGTTACTTGGAGAAGTTGAACCGCAAATTGAAAATCTAATTTTTTGGCATGAACATTCTTCTTCGGGCAAAAACCTGTAATCCCCCAGATATTTTCGCCTCCTGCGCCTATGATCACGGGTGTAGATCCAGAACCGTCGCCAGAAAGTCTTCACTAGGGGGCTTTATGTTCGTCTGGGGGTCTTTGTGTTTGTGCCGGGGTGGCTTGATATTGACAAACTGATCAAACCTCCAGTGATTCATAGTATTTCATATTTCGATTTGGGGGAGATTAGTACTTGGTTTGGGGGGGTTAAGCCCACCAAAGCCCCCCGTGGCGAAGGGACTATGTGGATCTACTTCACCATTAACTGATCCAAACAGAATGTAAAGTGAAAACAAAGAGGTGCGATTTGAACTGCCCACCACGCTGTTTGATTGGGGAAATCCCCTAAATAGATATGCTGCAGCTCATTTGAAACAAACAGGTAGGGTGGACAAAGGTAACGCTTCGTTCCACATGACAAACCACAGCGTGCTTATAACAGCATCGCATGAGATACTGTATTTCTGCAAACTTTACGGCGGTGCAGCATGAAACGTGACCCTCTTTGTGAAGACAGATGCTATGCACATTTTTGATTTTGCTGTGACAAACACGGTAGTGACAGTTTCGTGTTGATAAACAAGTGCAAAATGCTTGCGCAATTGGGAACGCAAGTTTAGCCTTTATAAAAACTTTGAGGTAAATCAAATTGTCTTCGAAAGAATTTTTCTACTATTTATCACCATTTTCAAAATAAGTTCTTCGGAGAAAGTAAGAAAGCCAAAAAATAAAATGTCGTTATTGTGAAAACGTTAAGAACACAACACATGCATGATTCTTGGCAAACCTAGTCACTCGGTTGGACTCAGAACTTCCCATTTGTGAAACCCTGCTCCAAGAAAGACAACGAACAATAAGCAAGGCCTGACCTGAACTTGAATTCATAGCTCTGCCTCTGCCTTGAACAAAGCGTTACGCTTGAGCACTGAAACCGGCTGATTGGTCGCTAACGCGGGCGTCGGCAGAATGCGAAACCGGCTTATACCGGTTACGAATGGCCCTCTATGATGTTGTTTTCCTGTGTTCGCCGTGGGTTTAGGTAGCCTCGGTGTACGTAGGCCTACACTTGTTGAGTGAAGGTTTCCATCAGCTAGCTTAACTGCCCGCCAGTACACTGTACGTAGGTTTTAAGTAAAACTAAAGATTCTCGAATTGTGAGGATGAAATGCAAACCAATGTTCAATTCAAGAGAATTACGGCCTTGCCATAGATTTTCTGTTCCTGTTCATTTGACCAGTAAAAGCTGTAAGTTTGCTGTAAGCTTTCGGGTAATCAGTCGAATGAGCTCTGCTTTCATCTTTTTGCGATGTTTTAAACTTGCGCATACCTTTATTCAAGTAACTGATCTCCACAAAAGTGACGATCAACAGAGCTAATTGTTTTAATTGTCAAAAATTGTCAAAAAATCAATTTCACGCAACTCTTCACATCTTCAGTCCTACAACCTTACTCAAATCTTCGAGACTAGTTACCTGTTCCTTTGCGTGTTTTTTTGTTTTATTGACGAAAACTTTAACGATGGCTTCTAGGGCTTTTCACTCCTTCCCAAATTATAAACATCTTAAGAAATAGGTTTAATGCGATCGAAACAAAACTTTTCTACATTTCTCGCAACATCACGTTTTGACGTTGCAACGTATTCAACACTGCCGGTTTAACGTCACAACCATGCTTGGGTATAGCACCTCATTTAATTGGAAACAAGCGATAATCTACTCTGGTAACCCAATTGCATTTGATCCTAATCCAGACATAAAAATGTGTTATGAAAAGACTCAAAGTGAAACTCGTACAAGTTCCTCGTTTTGATGAACAATTAATTTATTTTTACTTCTAAAAGTTCACTGGTGGTCTTGTAACTTTATAACGGGGAATGCAAAGGCGCTTGCGGCCATATGAAAACATCTCTTTTTTCTTTCAATAAACAGATCTTTTTGAATGTATGCAAACGCACTTCAGTTGCGATCCGTTCTCACGACACCAACGCGTTCCACGCTCTGCATCAACATATCCAAAATTTTCGTTTGTTTCCAACGTTTAGCCTCAGACTGCAACATTCGTATGACCAAAACACTGTAGCTAACAAGCTGCTGGGCTAAACTGTCAGCGTAACCAGCATTCTGCGCCGCAAGGCTGAACTGCCGCGACCAATAACTTCCTGTACTTTCGCGCGATGCGTTCCCTGAGCTGGACAGGACTTGGTAACCCGTGGAGGGCGCACTTGCTAGTTTACTCGTCTGGAATAAAAGCAGAGCTGCGCCTCGATTCACTTGCTGCAGATCAAACGCCGGTATTAGAGAAGGACACGGAGGAAAGAAAATTTGTGGGCACCACTTAGAAGAAAGCACATAAAAGGTTCGTAGGGATAGAAAACTAGTTTTCAAAGCAATGACATTTTTTCGCTCAGTGGCATTCATTCGATTTTTCTGCGATGATTATGACGTGACATTCATCTGCGGTCAGCCACGACCGCAACACCTTTCCCAGTATAGAAAAAAATACATAATCGATTGCCACATGATTCCCAAGCATTGCCAGTGTGGGTAATTGAAAGAAACGCGTAAGAACTACTGTATTGTCAAACGCTACATTCAGTTGTACCATGAAAAATCTTGTATTGTATATACAGCCATAATCTTGCAAACGGAGCTTCGTAGCATTGATGGTGAATAAAACCTTAAACCTTTAAACATCAGCCCCGGCCAACCAGCGGCTCTTCGCTCGGTTTCATGCGGCGCTTGCGAAAATGCCGTACTTAGTCTTGTATAAGTCGCAAAATTTTGCACCACTTGTTCACCTTGAACGCCCGGATGCGACTTACACACGTATTGCGTGGAAGCGTGCTTGATGGCGTGTGCCAAGCACACACACACACTCGCGCGGAAGAGATGGGGTGATGTTCATGTGTGCCCGTGTGTATGGTGTGGCTCTTTGCGGGAAAAGAGTAGAAATGCAGTTCTTGGTCTCCGACTGGTTGTGGCAACCCCTGCTGTAATTACATTTCAACTGAGAGTCGACACGAACAATCTATTCCGGTTGTTTCTTCAACAAACAATCGAGTTATCTCATTGATGCCAGTACCTTTCACAGGTTTTAAATTACTTCTATGATGAGATTGACTGGAGCACGTCGATGTTAGCAGGGACGCGTTGGCGAAGCAGCTACACAAGTTCCGCGACAATCCCGGCACCATCTGTTTCGAATGTGATTTTCAGATGTTGCAGGAAAATCACTGTTGGAAATCTCCTGTTCGAATCGTATCCAAGGCATGGTTTTGGGTAATTGCTTGCGATCGCAGTGTCTGTCCACAATTTTGTACCAGGAATTAAAACTTTGGAACACAAACAATCTACAAGATGCACCGAATGCGCAAGTATCTTCGTATTGGGTCCTGCGCTTCTGATTCAAAGATTTTGTTTAAGTCCTGAACGTCCTGCAGGATTGTTTTGAAAAATGTAAGCAACACAACCGTTTCACCATCTGCAAAAATTTAATGCAAGAGCTTTGGTGTGTAGTTGCAGAAAATCGACAGTTTTGTACATGATTTAATGAAGAGATGAATGAGAAAACCAATTATAACATTCTTTAAAGATTAAATCAAGGTTGCGTAACATGCATTCAGCAGATTTGTGGGATACGGCCAATTGAAATGACAGACGCACTGAATCAGCAACAAATGCGGACTTTCTGTCCTTGGCATACATTGTCTGTTCTTGCTGCAAAAAGATTTTTCAAATTTCAGTTTGTGTTCACGTAGGCATTTTGTCAATGCATCAAAGATAGCGCCAGCATTACACTCAGCAAGCTGCACAAAAGCGAAGAAGCTCGCAACAATATATTTCTTGACATCAGAATAATATCATATCACCAAACCTGGCAGTTCGGTACTGGTTGTATCGCTGCCTTCATCGATTAAAATACCGAATGTTCTTCTTCCGATGCCTGACTTCAATTCTTCTTTTAAATAAGCTACTAGAATATTCATGGTTATTTTAGCGAATTTTGACCTTTTCACCTTTACGTCACCTCCAACTTTGCTCTCACTGGGGCACAACCGGTAGACGTTACTAAAGGTGGTCTACGTCTCTTGTGGAGCAGTGCTCTGCAACAAAAAGTGCTGTCCTTGCTTCAACTCTCTTCTAGTGGAGTCACGTGACACTTTTGAAAGGGAAGGACTTCCGGACACTGCGTACTGAAAGGTTTCTGGACTTTCATCTGCTTTACAGTCTTTTTATATTCCTTCCAGTCACTCACTTCAGCCATCATCACTTGCGGTGTTTGCAAAAGGTCTTTCCTATTGTCGACCACGTAATGACCAGTTTTCGTGTTCCCGATCATTCAACCAATCACATCGAAATCGCTATATAACTTCAACTTTGCCCATAATCGCTATACAAAACGTCGAACAATCAGATTAAATCATGTGAAAGAATTGCTTTACCGCCCCTGCTATCTTTCTGAATGGAAATGGCAGTGTCAGAACCACTTGTCATTTTCGAGTTTTTTACATTTTGTTTGTCGATAAAACTGTTCTTTAAAATTCGAAGGAAATGTGTTCGATTTCTCGTCTCGCTAAAAATGTCAAGAAGCGCTATAACAACGCCCATACGCGCTTTTTCGAGAAAAACGCGCTAGGCTTGGTGTAAAAGCGTGAAATCTTGCGAGCTTCACGGTAAATTGGCAGCCACGACTAATAGCGAAGTTTTCCTGCTTGTGGCTGTGATGTGATGTTCCTGTTCAATTTACAATACAGTAATTCTTTTCATAATAAGATTAATGATTTCATTTGACGTGGTCACCTTTGGGGAAACGAAGCACCATTGTCCATGTATGCCTAACACCAGCATGCTATATCTGGTGTAGAGTAGAGCACCAATAATTTCTACATTTTTCATTCTTTCAATCAGGACTGCACCGTTTTCCAACATCTTTGATATTTATAAATTTCCACCTAAGTCTCCTTTCAAAATTCTCAAGCATAGCGTGGAAATCTTTACCTTGTTTGGCGTCACAGTGAACTGTTGTTTATTCAATGTTAACTCTGAAGCGCGAAGCTAAGTTTCAATGCCATGCTGAAACAAAGGGGAACACACGCTCTCTCTTGTACAGGGTTCCCAAACTGGGCTACATGTAACCCCAGGGGTCAGTTGTGACTTTTCAAGGGGTATATTATGTGTTAGACAACGGTCGTACCTAACTCATCTGATGTGAGAGTCATTGATTAAGTTTGGATGTGGCATATTTCACAGATATTCTCGCTAGCATGTAATGTTTTACCAAAGTTGGAATACACTAATACAGTGATTCGCAAGTGGTTTACTGAGAGGTCCTTTCACAAAAATTATAATTGATTCATCACCAAATGTTGCTTGTTCAGAAGATTCTACAAGAGCCTTTCTTGTCAATTTTCAACCATAGGCATTGTTTGCTCTTGTATAATGCTGATGTAACAATGCTGATTTACAATCAAGGCTAGCGGCTAGTTATGCTCAGAACGTGGACTTCGTAATAGGAATATTGTTTTACCTAAAAACGTCAATCGTTCGGACTTTCTCACCAGTGAAAAGCTTTAACAATGAGTAGCAAAAAAAAGAAAATATTCAGAAACTTATTTAAAGTTCGGGTTTACACTTACGGTAAACAATGGCTTGGACATACCTGTGTGTGTACTTTACAAAAAAACAAAGGGAAATCATAGGCGGATCCAGGATTTTTTTAGGGAGGGGCTCAAGGACAAGTTCATGCGAATGTGTACTGGCTGCATAGAAGTGAAGACACAACTGCTCGGTCAACGTTTTTTAACAAACACCATTAGTAACCATAGATAGTTTGGCTAAATAGCATTCTCACCATTACCCAGGAGTATTGTCAAACTTATCTAACCTTAGGTAACTTGTTGAATGTCGGATAAGTTTTATTATATGCAAAAAAAACACACGTCCACGCTGAAAAAACTCGTGGGGCAAGCATAGAAGTGACACAAAAACTACACGAACAAATCAAACCTGATATGCCGCCAGTGACCTTTCTTGGTAGTCTGCCAAGACCGATGGCGTATTGTGTTCGAAAATTGCAGATGTTCATGGAATAGAAGTTCATGACGTTCGGACTTGAAATTTTGTTTATTTTCGGAAAATTTTCCGATTTTTATTGCGCATCACCAGGGGCGTAACGAGAGGGGCAAGGGGGCGCAAATCTCTGGGTGGCGAATCGCTGCGGGGAGTCAAAAAGACACAACGATGCCATAAGCACTTTCTTCAATACAGTATACTTGCCTCCGAAAGAGCTCCGATTCGAATATGGGGGCGCCAAACTTGTTTCGTTCCCCCCAGGCGCTCATTACGCCCCTGCACATCACGATTGTCTCGCCAATATGGCGAAATTTGTTGACAAAAAGTACCTGCCCATCAGTGGCAAACTATTAACCACAAACTATTTAAAACAAAATGCTGTTGATTGTCAAAGTTATTTGAGCATAGAAAATAACTTGAAGGTCGAAAAAAAGGTACTTTTCTTCGAAAACAAGCACAACTTTCCCTTCCCCACGAAAAAAAACGGTTGGGGCGCGCGCGGAGATTAGCATAACAAACAATTCGAAAGCAGTACTTATGCTGGCACTTTGCCCGGGAAGGTGTTTATTGCATCACAAGGGCATTGAAAATGATCAAACAATATTTTTCCACGTCACAGCGGGTAACATGAAGTTTGCAGTGAGTCAGTGGCCAACTTCTCATCCATTCAATTTTTTGTACGAAACGCGACTATATCGCGGTAAAACAGATTTAAAAATACTGTACAGTAGGTTGAAAAAACTTATTAGAGACAGCAGAATATTGGTCGTTACAAAAGCGTCTGATTTCGTGCTGTGCTGAACTTTTGTCCAAAAATTGTTGCTGGCAGGTCTAATGCTAATCAGTAGTCGTTTTTAGCATGGCCTACAGCTAATCTAGCGCACTTCATTTTAAGCCTACCTGACATATAGGTTACGTAGGGTTAGGTTTGCTGTCTTGGAATTTTCGCTGTCACTGAGCGCTCTAACCAAGCGTGCAGTTAACTGCATTGTAAGTTCGTTGTAGCGTAATTTTAATGCCTTCGCTTGACTTATAACATGAGCTACCATCATTCATAAAAGCTTGTAAGTAAAAAATAGTATGATCTGCAGCTTATTCAACTTTGTCCACAGTCTGCTCAATCCCGTCGCCATGGGTGGGCTTAGCTCCCCTAAACAGAGTTCCAAACCCACTCCCAAAGTAAAACATGAAACACTATAAATCAGTGAAGTTTTTGTCAATTTTTAGAATGTCAAGTCCCCCCCTGTACAAACTCAAACCCCCCCTATTAAAATTTTTCTAGCGACGATTCTGGGTTTGCTCCTTATTAACCTTTTGTCCACAAGAAGCCCAATCTTACCCAATTGAAACAAGCGTTTGAAATACTTACATGCGCAGTGGCATGGCCAGATCAAAATTTTGGGTGGGTCGAAATGTTTGATTTTAGGCGAGCAACAGTATTTTGTTTGAGATACTGCCTCCTAAAGCACAAAGTGACTAGATATTCTAAAAATTTGGAGAAGCCATGGGCCCCTGCACCCCTGTGTCTACACCTATATTATAACGTATATGTAATGTAAATACTTTATGTAAACACTTACGCTTTTTATATAACATTTGTTTCTTATTAAATATATCGAAAATTGTTAGAGCAACAGTAAAATCTTTGCAATGTTCTTTACACCCTGCTTGGTCATAGACTCTCTTCAGAAGAGATTTGCAATGAATGTGCAACTCAGACAATGTTTTGCCAGAGCCAACCTTTTCCGATTGAAAAAAGCCAGATTTTGTCCAGCCTTTTTTATTTTCAAAAAAAGCCAAGTGCGTTAAGAAAGCCAAAATTTCAACATTTGGCTTCAAATAAATCAAATTAGTAATCAGGCTGTTTAGTATCAATGAACTCTTTCTGCTTTAATCGCAAGCGCAATAAAACAAGAACAACTGCAGTACTGTTATCCTTTTACTTACTAGCGTGGGTGTCGGACGGATTTTTTCCAGGGGGGGCCACTAGGGGATTTTTCCAAAACGTTTCCAGGGAGGGGCCAAAAGTGGTGAAATTTGTTTTTTACCCCTCGAAATTCAAAAAACAACCTTTGTTGCCGAACTTTTCAAAATCCAGGGGTGGAGCTTGGCCCCGTTGCCCCCCCCCCCT
>Ga0210059_1003134_pt1 | contig 26340 bp, 16 predicted proteins | sample Ectturendosymbi2_FD_188042 | JGI IMG/M metagenome (GOLD analysis project Ga0210059, IMG submission 188042) | Ecteinascidia turbinata endosymbiont from Florida, USA - Sample 2 (SPAdes) (version 2) | ecosystem: Host-associated > Tunicates > Ascidians > Unclassified | place: Key West, Florida... | reverse complement strand
TGCCGCCAATATCGCCAAAGTGCTAGTAAAAGCATTGTTAAACTTAATTATAAAATTCAATATCCAAGAAAATCAGGTGGTGAAAAACAGTCAAGATCATATTTCCTCCGTTTTTTCTTTAAAAATTAATCCTCAAAATAACAAAAACGCTTTGCGATAAGAGGATATACCACCATGTTTCTTGTAGCCAATTGTTTGATTTCTTTCCGTTAGGGCTGTGCCGAAGACAGCCCCGAAATCGCAAAATTCATCGGCAAGTGTGCTGAAAACGTCATCGCATAAGCGGCGTCTTTGGAAAAGAGCGAAACATTGGTTTTGTTGTATTCCTAGTAAACGTTGAGCCAAAATGGTGTCGGAAGTACCGAAAATGATTGTGCTGTTAAATTTCGCAACTAAATCCAGACTTAAGGCGAGTTTGGCCGTTTTGCTGAATCTTTTGCCTTACATTTTTCAGGGAGGGCTGCAGCCCAGCAGACCCTCTAGACGAGGCGCCCCTGCCCATTAGGATTGTTCGAGATGAATAATTGTAACATCTTTACCCTATAGACGCTTCTTTACCTCATTTAATTTTGAGTAGGCCTACATTTCTGTCAAATAGAAAAGATGGCGATTGCTCATTTTTACTTCGTCACTTAGTGCTGGGTCGACATTCGCAAGAAATTCCGCTTTGCGACAAGACGTTGCAATGATCCCGCTTTGGTTAATAATTACATGGACCTTACATTCAATATTGTGACGCCATATAAAACATGTTAAAGGGTAGGGGAAACCGGGGCAATTTTCACTGGAGGGCCTCTATGACGTAATTCATCTCAATCAGAGCTTATTTTATTAAAATGTGTCCCGCATCTTTGAGGGGGCCCACGCAAATGCCGACGGTGTTAACGTCTGCAGCCTTTTATGTCTTCTAAGAGCGGGGGTGGATTACATGTGGCCCGCGGAAGCATTCAGGAAAAATCTTCAAATCTGAAAGTTCCTCCAATCAATTACAGAAATGTTATTGCTGAGGTTAACTTGAACCGAGACTTGCTTACATTTTCATTAGAAGGTAAGGCTTTCCGCTAAACGCGGCCTTTTCAAAGTGGCCCCCGAGCCAAATTAGTTGCCCGCTCCTGTTCAGAGAGAATCAAACCACTACTGAAACGTGAAGTGAACAATGGATCATTTCTTTCATCACTGAGATCATATTATTAAATTTATTATTGTAGTGTGGTATATGCAGCATAGGCTATATATCTTCTTAGTTAATGACAGGTACATGAATGTTTATAACCGTAGAGTAGGTACGCCGCCATCACTTTTCTTAACTTTTTTGATCTCCTGGCATGAACAAATAATTAAAGCCAAGTGGTGCGGCCTATCGGAGACTAAGAGCCAACAGGAAGAAAATTTGACGAAACATGCCATGTCCACATATGCATAAGTAAAGAAAGCAGAAAAATAAGAAGAGTAATGATGAAAAGGTGGCGACAAGCAGAAAAAGCAAGACTCATGACCGACAATGAGAAACAAGGCCCATTTCAATTTGTGAGTGTTTGACTGTAATGTTCAACATGATTTATTATTCCACATGTCTGTAAAAAGCACGAAGAATGATTTTCAGTAATTTTAAATTCTTGCAAGCAAATTTGAGGCCTGGACAGGTCTGCTTTTGTGGTCGGCCCCGGGCGGCACTTAGCCTCGCTACGCCACTGGTCTGAACTATGTGTAAATATTAATTTTCATCCTTACGAATATGATGGCGCTGCAAGATATAGTTGCAACCGCATATTCTCCTTAGAGCGAGCAAGAATTTCCAGGATATTGTATTGGGAGATTTTCAACCCTTAATTCATTGGGTTTCAAATAGAAATATTGAAGCATAATTGCTCCATCGTGAATCGGAATGCTTAAATGCATACAAGTTCTGTCTTCAAAATTGTTTAAAGACTTAGGCTCCTTAGCGAAAAACTGTCCAGGTACAAGCTGTAATTTGTCTCCAACCAGTAAATTAATTTCTGGTTTTTACCCACTAATTTCAGCAACTAGATTGCACAGCGAATCTCTCAAACGAATAGGATCTTCACAGGCTTAGACTTTGCTGTGAATAGGAGTTGGGTTACTCACTAGCAGACTTGTATTTAGCCTGAACGCTTCTGTTTTGGAGCAGCAACGCTGCGCATGCTCACACAGCCACTTTATCCCTGGTCCGTTCAGTTGCAGACCACTACGCCACCGCTTGGTGTCGCAGTGCACACACGTAGCATATTGAACCAACCATCAAAGATGCACTGCGAATTGCAACTGGATGCCTCCGTCCTGCACCGTTGAACAATCTGCCGGTCCTGACAGGCATCCAGCAAGCTGAGCTTCACCACAAAAAATCCATGCTGTCTCTTGTATGCCGCGCTTTGAAGCCTGGAGACCTGCTCCACTCCGCACTCACCGGTCGACTTGATGAGAAGCAGCGGCGGTGAAAATCGAGACACCAATTTGTGGGTAAAGCAACACCAGACTGCATAATTTCATACCCAAAATCAGTTCTAATTTTGCTGGAATAACCCTCCCGAGACTAGCATGGGTCAGGATTAAAAACCACCTTCGTACTGGTGCCGGACGATTCCACTTGATGTACACGTGGGTTCTGGTCCCTTCAGAAACTTGCGTTTGTGGCTCTGAGAAACAAACTGCTGATCGTATTGGCCTGTTATGCCCCAAACACCAACCTCCTCATGTATCGTACTGTCGGGCAGTCTAAAATGATAACACAAAAACTAGCTGCTCAATGCATTCTCTGACGTCGAACTTGGCTGAGTGGTATGTGACGCGATCGACCCAAACAACACGACGGCGAGTGATCTAGCACCGATTGTAGACATCTTCTGGGAATCCACATCGCCTCATACTGGCTCGGAAATGCTCTCGAAAAACAGTCGGTTCATCTCTGCGACTTTTTTCATAATCTGTATTTTTCGCTTTGGTTCTGTACCCGTCGTAGACAAGGAACTCGTCCTCGAGCATGTGGAACTTGTAGCCGAGCGCGTGCAGCTCGCACAGCTGAAAAATACCGACCCATAGTTACTTAGAGCTGCCCTTGGTTTTGTTATAATTCTTTGTTGAAATATATGAGATTTGACATGAATCAGCGGCATTACCTCGACTAAGTAAGTTTTCACGCAAATTGACTTCTCATTTACTTGCAAGTTGTTGCAAAATCGTACATGGTGTGCATAAAAAATCTGTAACATTTGGTGATTTTGTAACACTTGTCAAAGCCCAGGCTTGTCTGTATTTTTTAATTGCATAGTGATGAGGTGCACACTCAGCATTTGTAAGCCTTGAGGCACTGTCCAAAAGATCTCAAAGGCCAATTTGCGTCCAGAGAAGCTACAAAACACCGTTATAAATCAGAGTGCCTTCTTTTCACTAGATATGACCTGAAGACACATAATACAATCATGTTAGGCTTCCACAGGACTTACATGGGCCAAACGATCTTCTCCGTAAACGGTCATATTCTCGTTGTGATAGGGTAGCATCCTTGATGAAATGAAGAACGGCTCCCACCCGCTCGTGTACTTGACCGAGTAAGTCGTACGCAAAGAACCATAAAGCGAGGAAGATAGACCCTGTTCCCATCTGTTGTAGTCCGTAGCTTTGTGACAAGAAGGACAAGTTTCCTTCACAAACAAAATGGGTAAGTCCAATACCTGACAAAGCTAAATTAATCTTCCAAATCTGTTCACAGTCAAGTGCAATTGTGTTTTCTTGTTAGTATAACCTACGTAACGGATAATCGGCACATATTACTTAACTAAAGACCCTAACTAAAAACTTTTTTTTCTCCAGTGATCCTCAGTCGGAGTAGCTTTCTTATTTCCTGTCTGATAGGCGGCAATTGCATAATAAACGAAGGTTTGTGACATCATAAAAGTTCGTGTTTCATAATACACATTTGTTAATTAGATGTGCCCTTAGACCAGGGGTCTCAAACTCAAGTTGCTCCGTGGGCCACATGAGGACTTATAAGGTAACCCGCGGGCCGCATTAGGACTGACGCAGCAATAGCGGTACCTGAACTTACTAGAAACAGCTTTTACATCTTATTTCCTGCGATAGATGTCATTAGTTACAGGCAAATCATTTCTAGCCGTCTTTCACGTTCGTATTGATCAGTTCTAGCCGTCTAAGGAATTTGTTCATTCGCTAGGCGAGCACTTAAACACCGGTGAACAAACTAAATAAGGTAAATGTTATTCATTTCATTCATTTTCATGCTCGCTTTTCGTCTAGGGAGGGTCGCAGGGCACGAGCCCTAGGAGGGCTCAAAATACCTCACGGTCAACAGAAATTTCAGATAGTTCTGCTGGCTCCACACCAAGACGAGACCAAGCAATGTCGGAGGTGCAGTTACTCCACCTAGGCTTTGGATGACCTCTGTGCTGCTTTCCCGTGGATTTAGCCAGCAGGACTTGCCTCACCGGTCTTTCGTGGGCATTCTGGATACATGGCCGAACTAACGTAGTTGTGATTTCTGAATTCGGAGAAGTGGTTCTACATTCAGGGTTCTGCGCATTTCACAGCTGCGCACTTTGTTGCGACGTGCCACACCAGGGGAGTAACGAGGGGGCACAATGCCCCGGGCGCCGGATCACAGGGGGCGCCGAATCACTGAGGGGCGCCGAAAAGTCCCAACAATGCCTTTTTTTAAGTGAAAGTAAAAGAAAACATTTAACGTTTTTTAGAAAAGATCTAACTAACTTTTATGCTACTTCATACATTTGATTTGCTGCTAGCTTATTTGTAAATTGTCAGTATGTTTAAAAATAGACTTGAACTTGTTAAAAATTTGATGCAAATAGTGCATATTACCTTAATTTTTATGTGCAAGCACCGCTAGCGTACATTTCGAGTTTGGTTTTGACTTTTTTAAACATTTTGCATGTCTAGGGTTTTTATAATTATCTGGGGTTTTTCAAGGTAAATTCTGGGGTTTTTCTTCATAACAGAGTGGCAACACCGGTTTCACTTCCGATTCACTGCAGCATTGCCTGGTGACTGTAACAGAGAACCGTACTTTGCGCTTGAAGAGTAAACTATAATTGTGTTTGCGCACACGCATGATTTCGAGTAATTTGTAAACATCGTCAAGTACAATTTACTGGCACTCAATACTGTTACATTTGCAGAAAATGTTTGAGCAGATAAGATATTATACAGTACAACCATTGCGATGAGCACAGACCTTATAAAATGCTGATTCATGCTCTGTAGTGAAATACCAGTTATAAACAGTGTTTTGACGAAACCTACAGCTGCTTCCTGGAATGATTTTCAGCAAATTGGGAATTGTCTTAAATGATTTGTATCTTGTGCGCTTTAGGTTTCGGTCAGACGTTTCACCGATAAATGCCTCCCTTACCTGAAGAAAAGGGCGAGCGTTCTTGTTTTCCAACTCTTTGAGTAAATCAGATTTGCTTCGTACTGGATTTCTGCCGCGACGAACCTCAAAAACTGGTAAAACGTAAAGGTCCCGTGATGTCCTGCAGATCAAGAATTTTTTGATACTATGTCATGTATTCCGCAACTGCTAAACAGAAATTGCAATCAGCGTATTCGTGGGAAAATAAAGGAAGCATATCGATTCGGTGCAGCGGCATCTACAGCAGTAAATTTATTCGCCAATCCACCTTAAAAAATACTGGTAACGTTTTCGTTTTCCGTTTTGCAACCACGCAATAAATTTGTGAAAAAATCACATAAAAATGCAGACCCTTTCCAAACCAAATGGCAATAATGACTTGGTTACTTGAAAGGCAAAAGCGAAACGTTTCGCTATCGAAGATCGTCTCATTGGTTGATTTGCGCTCGGCAAATGAAGGGTGCCTTTGTTGCTATGAGCTTGGCTTGTCAGAATTGTTTGATTAAAATTTGTAAGGTAATGACAGTCACGATGAAACCAGGATTTGGTTTATTCTACAACTGCATCAACACGGATTTTATGTTGATGACCATACAGAATTGCTCTTGCGCTTCACAGAAAAATTTCTCTTTGGAACCGATCTTTAACGATTAGCCTACCGTTTAGATGTCGTGATAGTCACTGTGATTTTTTCTATAAGCCGCGTAGTTGCTACAAATGTGCCCAACTTGAAAGAGTCAGGCAGTCGTTTGGGTAAAAAATTGTTCGCAATTATTTTGCGGTTAGTCAATGGAGACGATATGATCGCACGTTAAACTTGGGACGTTAGGTCTAATTTTTGCAAACATGATTAATCGAAGTTGTAAGCTTAGGAAATGTTATGGCTCTAGTTTTTTAAACAATGGTGCCTTTTTTGTCACCTTTTTCTGTATAGTTTTAATAATGTGTGCTACGCAAAAATAACTTATGTCATGACAACTAACCTGTCGAAAATGAGCTACCTGTATGTGTGGTGCAGCTGACTTCGCTTCGCCAAGTCTAAAAAGCGACTTCGTAGACGCTTTGTTGGGAACATGTTTGCATCTAAGTGAAGAATGAAGTTTGTCAAGACACCTTTGTGCGCTACCTTTCGCATAGCGTTGTGAGGATAATCCATTTCATTGTCAGCAAGAGGTCGAGGTCGTCTGAGACGCAAACGGCGAATAATGTCTTTGCAAGACAAATACACAAAGGAGCCAACGCTGGACATGTTGGGGGGAAAAGAAATTGGATAAATCAAGTGAAAAGTTGTTACTCGTCGTAAAGCTGGCCAGCACATTCTCAAACCGTCAATGGCGTCATCCATGAAGGCTGCGTCACTTCCTGGAGCAAAAATTGCTACTGACATGGGTCCCATCCACAGTTCAGCGAGTTCGATCAGGTGATGCATTTTGTCCACGGTTGAGTGAAGGGCTAACGTGACGTCATCAGGATTGATACCGTTCACGCCAAATCCCTCGGATTTGTAGAAATGATGAACAGCGTAGCGGTCAGTAAGCACTTTTGCCGCTGGTCCAGGTACTACTCTTTGAACTGTCGTCCACGGTGTTTTGTTTTTGGGCGGGTCAGCCAAGACACTGGTTTCAAGGAATACCCATATGACTTGAGACACAATTAACATCGCGACAACAACGAAGAAGCTCCTTGCTTTAGGCATCTGTTGTTAATATAAACGAAATTAGAAAATTTTTCACAAGTCGTTTGCTAAGAAAGAATATGATCGCTGCTCGCTGACAAAAGTATCTTGCCGCGTTAGCTTGCGCATGAATTCACACTTGAAATAGAATAGTGAGCAGTTGTAGAGCATATGCTAAAAATGTAGCTGAGTTTGAGGCGCAATCGTACTTAAAATTAAATTTCTTATTTCTTTTCCGTATTTTACGTTTAAAATGTGGCCATTTGTTTTATGAAAATCTTCCAATTGTCTGGCTATTAGTTTAAATAAAAAAAAATCATTTTTTGTTAGATAGGGCTCGTTATTTGACATCATTTCTTGTGAATCTTGTCTACACTTTGCATGAACAAACTCCAGTAAGAGGTGGTTCATTACGTCTACTGTTTCTAGAACAATGTTGGTTTAATCAAATGTTTTGGAGGATGCAATTCTTAGTCATCTACTTTAGCAAAACATTCTCGCAAAAGCAACCACAGCGTTTCAATGTGTACATGTTGAGGAATGATAAAAATCTTATACGACTTCGTGTAATTGCATGCAACATCAACCAACGCTTGGGGCAAAAGTCTTTGCGACCAGAGAAGCATTTCTGCTGTTACAGTACTATCACTCCCAAAACTAAAATATTTCCTATCAGGCCCAACTGCAACCTTGTTGAAACATCATAAAATATTTAACTTCTTTTAACTCAGATAAATGTTGATCTAAGGCAGGGGTGGGTAATTAATTTGTGTCGGGGGCCACTTTGAGAAGGTCGCGTTTAGCGGATAGTCATACTTCCAATGAAAATAGAAGAAAGTCGATAGTAATAGTAGCAAGTCTCGTTTCAGCTTAGCCTCAGCACTAACATTTACTGTGATAAACTGGAAGAAATATTAGATTTAAAGATTTTTCCTGAATGCTTCCGCGGGCCACTGAAAACGATGTGACGGGCCACATTTGGCCCGCGGGCCGCTAATTGCCCATCCCTGATCTAAGGGAAATTGATCAGTTTTGCAACCATATCAATTTGTGTTTTTTTATGAAATGCTTTCAGTACCTTCAAATAAAAAAAACAAAGCTGCTCTTCGAGTCTTCACTTGACCCCTTCAAAAAGATGCAACTGTCCTTCCATAGCAGAACAAACAGTCTTGTTTAGATTATGTTACTCTATTTAACACTTACTGCATTTGCGTGTAAGCTACTTTTCGCAAAATGCATTAGAAATACAGATACTTTTCTTCAGGGTATTTATGGATTTAGCTGCAAATAATGTCTTAGCGTTTTAGCGTAGAAAGATTGTTGTGAACCGATAGGGCCAGTGAGCCCATCGAACCCTCTAAATTTATGCCTTTCTTTTGACCAATCTGCACCCTTTGCCGAAACATCACAAAAAATTAAAAAATTGTGTTTCTTACGTATTCAATGCCACACGTTGTTCAATTGATCAGTTTCAGCAAAAACTAAAATAAAAAATGCAAAACAGTCAATCAGAAAACAGCTGACTTTTATTGATACATTTAGGTAAAGCACATCACAAAGTTTTACTGTTAGGTTTCGTTGCATGATAAAAACAAGAGCTCATGTTAACGCTAAACATCAGAAAAATTTCCAATTTTGTTGAATGCGAAGCACAGGCAAGATTCCGAAAAACAAAGATTCAAGCACTTTTCACCGAATAAAGATACTTAAAGCACACTGTGTCAATATTTTATTGCACATACTTGCTCTGGTGTGTTGTTATAACGTTGGACATTGTTTTGGCTGCACGTTTGAGAAAGGAGGTTAAAAAATCCAAGCCAAAATGTTGCGAACTACATCAAGACTATTTGCTTTGAAGGTAATCAAATACTTTAAACAACAAAATTTGGCTAAACTCTGTGCCAAATAATAGCAACTCCTTATTAAACGACTGGGTTTCAAACGAAAATGTTTAGAAAACCTTGCATGCAGAAAACCCTCCACATATGACAAGATTGAAAACTGAAAAACAGCACATAGCCTTAACCAAGGAAGCTCTATTTACTTAACTTTTCACTAATGTCTGATCCTTTCAGATGTCTCATAATCCTGTTCTTCCAAATGAAGATTTATGAATTTCTGCCTGATCTAAAAGGAGGTAAGCGTATTGTCTGTACAATTTGTTGTATTCGCTCTATACATACGGATGCCGTCAGTTACAACAAAGCGCTACTAAGGGCAGTCGATAGAATGCTATGCTGCGTAAAAGCAACTGACACTTAAGGTGCCACAAAGTTTGCTGATAACGCTCTAAACCTGCTGAGGGGCGGATTCTAAAGCTGTGTGAAGATTTTCATTCGGAAATGCAAGCAGGTTATGTTTTTGAACCATGTAGTTTTCGAAGGAACTGAAGCGTAACGGTTTCCCTGCCATTATGGGCTTTACCATCAAGAGGGCGCATGATGGCTACATTCAATGTTCAGTGGAGTTATTCCTCCTACAGTACGTGATGGTGGCGAGTAGCATTAATGCAATGATAGTTAGTACTCTAAAGCTCAAAACATTGGTAGATCTGCGGCGTTAACACCCATTACGTTATTTATGTGTGTGCGATTGCCCATGTGATTTTAAGACTAATACTTGTCTTCCATTTAATGGCTGTATTCATTTTCACAGTGGTTTTCGTCTAGACAACTTGCCACCAAGTTTACTATCAGCTGAATGAACTGAGTTTCGTTCCGCCTGTAAAATGGCTTCGAGGTAACCCCTAAATCAATAGCATACGCCAAAATGACTTTGTCAAAGTTTATTATTGACATTTTAATATTGCCGTATGAAAAAGTTAACATTTTTGACATTTAAGACATTGAACTGAGTGCAGAAGCTACATAGGTGGAATCAACTTTATAGTTTACAAAGCGGTTTATTTTTGCAATAATGCAATTGCGGTATAAACTGTGGTTTTGCTGTAGTTTGTTCAGACTCTCACAGTTTTTTGAAAAACCAGTAAGGAGTACGAAGTTCAGTTTTATGCTGCGTGTTTCTCGTTTCAGCTGCTCACATCAGGCTGCATAATACTTGCTCACACCTTCCTGCCGCTTTCTTTTGAATTGTATGTGTTCAAAAACGTGCCTCGAGATTCAGTTGGCATGAAGCAACACCCTGAGGCGATCGGATGTCTGACGCAAAAAGCTGCAAATCCAGTAGGTGTCGCTAAACGGAATAACTTTCATGGAAGGGCTACATGACGCCCCAGAAAAATAACAGCAATACAGAAATTTCACCTAAATTTTTCGAATTTTTAGCGCGTGTGCAATCTAAATCATTTTTAATTTATTCTGTGCATGAAATTCATAATCAGTAATTATACTGACACAACAGCTTTCTAACTGGCGCAACAGTTTTCTTCAAACGATACAAGGCTCGAAGTGTGATGACAGTAGATAGTGTCAACCTGTAAATAGTTGAAATGCACGTGACTTGTATTAGGCTTACAGTAAGTGGTTAACTGTTTTTTGGTTATTCTAAAAGGATTAAACATCACCAAACAAAGTGGGTTGTTCTGTTACAAAATCTTTGTTGCTTTGCACCTAAGGGATAGTACAGAATGACCCAAAAACAGGACACATATAAATTTTATTAAAGCTTATCAACATCAATAAAGTATCAAGAACCTTGGACGTACACTTCAGTCTTTTCACTCATTGTACGATCATTCCTCAAAGTTTTAGTTGTCTTGGTCGCTTTGCATAAAAGTTCTGTCTAAACCACCCTTCAAATGGGCACCAGGGCGTTGGAGGCAAACTTGCGCATGTCGCGCAAAATTGTCAACCACTCGAACTCATGCCTCTTTTGGGGTTTCACATATTTTTACTGTAATCGCTGCCTTTAGTTCATCAATTATTTGAGAATTGTTCTGGCACACATTATCCGTGAGGTGCCCCCACAGATAGATATCTGTGGGTTTAAATCCCGGTGAATGCAATGCCCGCTCAACGACACACTTCCTGCTGATCAGCCTCTCCTGAAATCGCTCTCTTAGCCAGGCAAGAGAATCATTTGATGTGTGGGGCGTTGCATCGTCTTGTTGGAACCATGGTTCATCTCGATTTATACCTCTGCGTCGTTAAAGTGATGCCCAAAATTTTCTCAGTATTGCCATGTAGCGCTCTGTATTCAATTTACAATTTCTCATTTCCGTCTTCAAACCAACATCGGTCGATGATGCCAGTTTTAGAAATTGCTTTCTCAGCTACTCGTTTTGTTGAGCGTATCGGCCTTTAGAATAAAGACTTTGCACAGTTACGAAGTTTCGGAATTTCTGAGCCCAGTCAAAAATTTTGTTTTTTCATGGAACATGGCGACATTGAAACGTTTTCCGAAAATTGGCTTGCACTACGATGTATGATTTGTTGGTGAAATAGGCTTCCACACAAAATGTTTTATCCTTGTGGTTGACCATGGCATGTTGGGGAAGATTATTTTTCTTATATTTTATACTCAAAATTGACTAATAAATTCTGACAGAGAGAAGAAAAAAAATTAAAATTAATATGTTTATTAAAAAACTTGCAGGCTCTGTTTTTTTGGGTCACCCTGTATAAAATGCTTTATCTGTGTGTGTGTTTATGTTATGGTGTAAAAATTAATTTCATTAAAAGAATTAGTGAAAAAACAAATTTTGGTGTTGACCACATGCGAAAAATTTTTTTTGGTTATTTTAAGATTTTACAGTGTGTCTTTTTTAGTGTTAACAAAACCAATTGTTGGTCAATAGACCGGCGGCTAAAAAATTGTCTGATAATTTCAAGAGGCAAAATATACGGCAGAATGGAATCTTGGTAAAGGTGGAAAAGTAAAGCTATTCACATTGCTTAAAGGTATTAATTAGGCAATTTTGTTAATTTAAATCACACTTGTCTGAAAAAACCTCGCTGGCGAACTAGTATTGATGAGTTCTGTTAGAAACCGGGGAAACGCAAGTTGACGATGAAACTTTTTTTCCCAGCAACGAATGGCTATTTCCTGAAACGGATAAAAATGAATTACACTGCGAATGAAATCGCAAAGATCTCAAATGCAGGTGCATCAGTAAATTCGCGAATGACTCACTCGTCGACTATCGCACTGACCTATTTGTTTGCAGGTCCGATCAAATGGACGTTGGCCGCAAGCTTCGGGTGCAAAGGGCGATTACCAGGTGACCCAGTTTAAACAAACGTTCCAGTTCTGTGCCTGCTCGGGTTTCAACATTCGCAAGCGGAAGACGTCATCGTGGATCTATTGGCAAACTTTGTTTTTATTGTATTTTGCTTGCTGTAAAGAGCGGCGTTTCATTGCAAATAAATCCTTGTCAACATCAGACATCTAGAAAAACTCTGCCTATAACGGTCATCTACCCTTCTGCAGATACTTTTGTCGTAACTTTGCGGAAATCGGAAATACGCGCGATGTGCCCTCAACCGATGCATCGTAGAATCTTTGAATTTTCCAGTTTTGTTGTAAAATAAATAGGTTCTTTTTTTCGTATGAACATGAGACAGTGTTGCCCCACGTCCTGTGTGATATCACCTTGAAACCTGAGCCGAAGGTTGTTTTTGACGCTTGGTAGGTTGCATCACATACGTATGCTGAAAGACGCGAGATGGTATTAAGAAATTCTGAACATGTAAACAAATCTTGCTAAGAATGTACTTGTTGTTTGAACTTGCCTCGCTCATGTCTTCTTTTAAATTCTGCGAATGCTGTCGTCTGCTTTCTACTACTATTTGTTGATACCAGTTTCACCCATAAGAAAACCTATAGCTATTTTACGATTTTAGGTAAAAAATCACCCAAATCCGGCGACAACTTTAGCACAAACAGTGATAGATAGAGTGATAATTGCAGGTAGACTTTCATTAGGCGGTTTGAATGATTTCGGAAGACGTTTTTTCTCCAGTAAAAGTACCAATTTAAAAAAAGAAAAAATTCCTTGAATTATAAAATTAATCCATTATTTCAAAACTTTCGCTTATTTTTTGTTTTTCTTATGTTTTGCAGGGAAAAGCCTCAGTCACAAAGATATGTCATGAAAGAATGTGAACATACGATTGTCTTTCTCAAAAACAAGTCAAAAACTGATCATGTGTTTGGTATATCCTTTAATGTATTATAAAATGAACTGCCTCAATCAACTAAAGTACTAGACCTAAACAAGCCGTTTGAGCAATGTTTAATTTTATAAGGTATGCTTCCTTGAAAAAAATTTTTTGAAGTTTGAGACATGTGCTCCGATAAGAGAATACCGACCAAAATGTTTTCTTGATTCTTCGTAGCAAGCTAGGTCAGATTTCCTTGATCAATTGAGTAAATACACTTGCTACCAGCAAGAGCCACAATTTGAAACTTGGTGCTGTAGCCTCAGTAAAACTGCATTTGCGTTCTGGTGCGGTTACAACGTCAGAGAAAAATAAAAAATATTCAGGATCATTTAAAGATACGTAGATTATGCAGCAGTTTTCTTATTTATGTTGGAAAAAAATTGCATTATATTGGCTTCGTAAAACCTGAGAGTGGCACGGGTGGTCCACGGGGCCCCATATCCGCTTGATCTGCGCCGTAGACCATGTGGATACGTTCGCAAATGATTCTTTAGTTGGCGCCAGGCCAGTGAAGCACCGCGAGTGAAGCTTTCCCTCGCATCCACTCATAAATGCCAAGCACAAGGCTGGTCGACAGGCTACAAATACAGTTTTTCAAGTCTTCGGTGCCACCCGACCGGGGTTTTATCCCAGTCTACTAGCTTCAGTGACCCGCCCTTTATCCTACAGGATCGTCAATGTCAGGTGGAGATTCGAGCATAATAGTGTAAATAGGGTATGGCACATGCATGGTGTTAGTATCGAATAGAGTTCTCAATTCGAAGTGCAAGATGATACTTTTTGAAATGCGAGTTTCGTTTGGTAATTATAGATATTGTTGCCACCGGCGCAATTAATTGATATTATCTGTGTCAGGCAACAGCAAAAAGAAGGTTTGCCGCGGCTGGAGTTACGCAACTGAACTGTGGACAATTCTAGAGTTTTGTTTTTGTGGCAAAAAGAAACGATGACACATTTTTGCAATTTTAATTCAAAAAGTCAAGGAGTTCAACAATCCAAGAAGCACAATCATCTTGCACCAGTGGGAATATCATTTTTTTATTGTGCACGGGGTTCAGACTGAGAAAAAATTGACAAATGCTGATCTAGAGCGACGTTACTGAAAATTAATTGCGCTTTCAATATCATATGAAATTTTACAAAGTCATACCTACGCTAATCAAATAATATTGCGATCGGTTCTGTGACAACCTGGCAACATTGCAAACTAATGACACAAATATTCTGCGAGGGTTTTTTCAGAGTTGGCCCGGCACTGCCATTTCAGCAAGTTGTCCAGTTATCAAAACATTCTGTGTTCATAAAATCGACGTCAACAATTGGCTGCTGACCGATGGTCGCACAAAGATTGTAATCGCTGCAGGAGAAAGAGGCTAGTCATATCAAATTCCACAAGATTTAGTTCGCTCCACATGTATATTACAGGTGTAATTTCAAAGTGGAATTTTGAAATTATGGAACTTTTCGCAACCAAACCCTTCAATCTGACAGCACAATTCACAGCATGCATGGTTTAGAACAGTGAAACAGCTGAAGCTGAAGTTCATCAGAAATCTTGCAGTGATTTTCACAAAAATACAGTTACACACGAGTTGTTAGTTATTTTGATGTCATTAAAGAGAAACTGATAACCGTTATTAGCTTTTCTCAAAGATACCTAAAAATGTTTTTTTTCTAATTTTACATTTGCATGTTTTTACATAAACATACCTGTATAAACATACATTTTCCTGTTTGTTTTTTGTCTGTTTTTTCAAAAGCAAGCCTGTTTACGAAGACACGCTTGTGCAAAAACAAAATGTTTTGTGTTTTTGATCGTTGAAAACCTTGTGTATTTTGTAACCAACAGTGACCACAAATAACTTTTCCCAAGAAAGCAAATCGAGCAGGTAAGGTGGAAGTACTGTAAGTTATGTGTTGCGTGAAGCGCACGCTTTTAAATCAAACAGACGTCTGCGAAAATGGGTCATCGAATTGTCATGTCCTAACCTAAGAAAAACTTGTCTCTCGGGAAAAGTGCGCCAAGTAGCTCATTACGACAAAGAGGTACACATAACGGTCAGAAGTATTGCCCTGAGCAAATAAAGGAACAAGATGGACTTTTAAGAAATGGGTTTGTGTCCAGTCGAACTGAGAGTTGGGGTAATTTGCCAGAGCAACCAGATCCGGTCGTGTGCAGAATAAGCATTGGGCCTGAATCAGGGATTGCGCTTTTGTAAATTAATTAAACAATTTATTGCTTGAAGGTGCTTTGAATTGAGGTTTGAAAAGCGTTTCAGCAAAAATTGATTCAAAAACGACGTGAGCATGTTTGAATGCTCAAATGTCAAAGAGGTGAATGAAACTCAACAATCTACGTTTATTTAAGCAGCAATCATTTCACTTTTTTTGCAGAAAAATTTGCCTAAAATAAATTGGAACACACACAGCTTAAAACATTTTCATTTGCTTTATCTAAGAACAAATAAACCATGGAAAGTTCAAAGGTAAATAAACGTTTGTCTGAGAAAAGTTATTCAGAAAAGGTCACTTCGAAGAAGATTTCGAAAGGTAAGTTTTTATGCAATTCTTTCCCTTGGAAAGTGTTTCGTAAATAAAGCTCTAAATACATTGCAATGTAGGCCATAAATCAAACGAGTTTTTCAAATCTCTGGGTTTTATGAGCTATGTCAATAAAACATTTAAATGGAATAAAACGTTTAGGTTTTGGAAAATCTTCCTTGAATTGTGTACATATTTGTTTCCGAAGTAGCTGTATTTTTAGTGTATCAAAGGAAATTGTAATGTGATATCTGTCCAGCCTAAAGTTTTAAGGCAAACATTTTGCAGCTATAATTTTTGAAACGGTTATTATGAGCTGTACTATAGATTTTATGCACCCGCCTTACGAAAGCGTTCAAACAAAAGAGCAGCTTTTATGTGTGATTTTGTGTCTAATGGCAAAGCATTGATTTAAACCTTCTTCAGGATACTTACCTAGTTATCTGACCGGGAGTGAAACATGTATCGTTTGCGGGGACAGAGCCACAGGCTATCACTACAAATGTATCACATGCGAAGGATGCAAAGTAAGTGGACGTACTTAATACTACGTCATGAATAGAAGGCTTAGAAAACCAATATGAATTTTAAAACTTGTTCATAAGGTTTGCTTTTGCTTAAATCACTTTTTAAACAGTTGAGTTTTTAGCATCATGAAAATTTCGTAAATTTTTCAAAGAGCTAGATCAGAGGAGATCCACTGACGGCATGTTTTTATGAAAGACACAAGTTTTCAGAACTGTGACATTAGAAAAATGCTTTATCAAGACTAAAATGTAATCAAACTTTGCAAAGTTTCACGTAAGCAAAATCTTATTTTAAAATATTGGTGCCTTTATTTGACTCGATCAGATGGGAGTCGGCGATAGCGCTTGCCTGTCATACGCATCAAACAAAACTTTTTACTAAAAGTGTTCTTCTAATGAAAAAAAAAAAACAAAGACAAAAGGCAACGTAAAACTCAGTTATTGCAGTTGCAGATCACGCTGGTCGTAAGTAATTGCAATCTGGAACATTGAAGAATATTTCGTTTAGTTTTAATGGCAAAAGAATTGTTTTTGACAGGGTTTTTTTCGTCGGACTGTGCAAAAGAGTCTTCACAAAAGTTATAGATGCAAAGCTAAAAGCCGTTGTGTCATAAACAAAATGTCTAGGAACCACTGCCAAATGTGTCGATATCAAAAGTGTCTGCTGGCTGGCATGGCAACTGATTGTAAGTAAAATTAATGTGCTCGTAAAGTTGATCGTGAAGAGTTTTAGTCCAGTGAAGCTCACGAAGCAGAAAAGTGAAATTTTTGCCTTTTTGTGCAGTGGTTCTCGACGAAGACAAAAGACTTGCGAAACGACGCCTCATCGAACATAACCGCGAGCTGAAGCGCATAAAAGAGCTGAAACATGGGTTTAGTGATTGTCACAGGCATGAAGAGGAATGTAATCAAGAAAAGCAAGGGTTAATAAGCACAATCGTTCAGGCTTATAATCTGGCAATGGCATCAAGTACTTTTGAAGTAATTAAAAGTTGTTTTGCTGTGAAGCAACATACTGTTTTTATTGGAAATGAGCCGAATCTAATAAAAATCTACAACTAGGTTTTTTTTCATTTACTTGTTTTTGTTATCAGTTTACTGTTTGGGTTTATCTTTCTTTGTTCACGAATTACCTTGTGTTAATTTTATTTCCCGGCAAAACGACTTTTTAAATTTTCGTACGGATTGTAGTATCATCACAACCGATCAACATTGCTGATAATCTTTTTAAAATTTAGACCTTCGAAGATCCCGGAGAAACCACAATGCCATTCAGCAAAAAGCTTGCAGGTTCCCTCACTAACGCCATCACTGGAGTGGTTGAGTTTGCAAAGCGACTGCCGTTTTTCTTTGAAAAGGTGATTTTCTTCAAATGGTTGTTTCAGACTTTGATGAAAACTTTTCCTGGTCGTTTGTTTCAAATGAAATGTTTTACCATTGTGCAACGTGCCAAACTGGCGCGAAGTGCGCAATGTCACGGTGTCAACTCCTTTGGGAAACTTACAGAACACTATTGATATCTAACGCTGAACGCTGATGAGAATTTGACAGCCAGCAGGACAGCGTAAAAAGTTTGTTTCAACTTCAGAAAAACTTTTTTCAAACACCTTTGTTTTTCCACACGCATCGTATTAGAACTACACTTGCAAAAAAGCAAAAAAGCTTGTTTGCATGAACACTGTACCTGAGAGCATTTGCTCATTTACCATATCCAAAAAGTGTAAAATGAGTTACGTAGAAAACCCGACTTGACTCCCTATATAAATAATTATCGTGTTGCGACAGTTAATTAACTCAATTCCACTAAAAATCTTGAAGGAATAGACGAAACTTTGTAAGATGTACCGTATTTATTCGAATATACGCGCAAAATTTTGAACGGAATTTTAATCAAAAAATTAAGGGTGCGCGTTATACACGAGTTTTTTCATCAGCACGCTTTATTTTTATTTCTTTTTTTGGACACTGATATAAACGTAACTCAAGAAGAGTTCGAAAAACTGTTTGGTGAATCTGATGATGAATCCGGTTTTAAATTGTAAATTTCATTTGGGAATTGTGCTTATACTGGCAGTTTGCTTTACCAGTGTACCGTGTGTTATCAATAAATGTTTTGTTACAGCCACATGTCTTCAACAGTTTTTTCAATCAAAAATTAAGGGTGCGCGTTATATACGAGTGCGTGTTATATTCGAATAAATACGGTATTTAAAGTCAGTCGACCCATTCAGATAACAACGGTTTGTGTAGTCAGCTGCAGTGAGAGCAAATACTGTAATAGGCTTAGCAGTTGTTTTCGTAATTGTTGTTTACAATTAGGATTTGTATTTACTGTATTTAGTTGTTTGCATTTAGACTAATTTTAAACCACAGCCAAAGTTTTTGAGTCTCGTAAGCTAAGAAATCCTTTTTCAGAGTTTTTTGTAAATATATACTGCAGTACCAAAGCTTGACACATATTCTGGTGACTGCAAGACCTCACAAGGTTTGCCAAATTTTTCAAATGTTTTTTACAAAGTTAACACATTTTTCCACAACTCTTACAAACCTATTTGGCGTACTTTTCCTGACAAACCTGTCTGATAATAAATTTGAGCGAATGATTTCACAGCATTGCTCATGACATAAGCCGCAACTTAAGAACTTGCGCAAAGAGACAACCTTTCATTTGATTGGTGTATTTCGTGCCATCTGTTCTTTTAATTGTGCACTCTATACCGCACGTAACAAAGGATGTTAGAATTTGTAGGCATCCACAATTTTTAAATAGTTCCATTATTGTGAAAAATATATGTAAGATTATTGAGTAAATAATTGTTAAATGATTTTGTTTAGACATCAATCAAAGACCAAATCGCAATTCTGAAAGGAAGGTGTATGGAGGTCGTAATGTTTCGTTGCGCGACTAGTTACGATCGACAGAACAAAAAGTTGACCTTGTTTCCATCCGTGGAGCTCACCAGAAAAGAAATGGGACAAACCGAGCTACAACCTTTCGCCAATCAGCTCTTTCGATTGGCTGAAGATTTATTGGAACTTGGGCTGACAAATGTGGACAATGCCGTGCTTCAAGTGATTATCTTATTTAACCCTTGTAAGTGCCACGACTGAATAATTTCATTAATTTAACAAAAGTTAAACCGTAATTACGCTTTGTCTATGCCAGAGTCAAGGTCCAGTACAGACGTTTTGGATTTTTTAGGCCGTGTAACCTCCACGAAGGTCTATGATAGTCGAACCACCACTATCATGCCAACATACCCCGGAATTTTGCAATAATGTCAGCAGTAAATGCCAGCAGAGCGAAATGGTGAGGCCTCTCATATTTTCAATTTAAAAAGTATTTGCACAGAACTCGTAACATTTACAAAATATTTGGAGTAGTTAGCAAAGATCTTGTCCTCCCAGCCAGACAAACGAGAACTCCTGATAGGAATTTTAGTTCTGTCCATAAAAGATTGTTTAAACAATTTACTGCTTCAAAGTTTGTTTTTCCTGGGTCATAGAAAAGCACTAGATAGGTGCAAAGTTACAGCAGGTTTGGTAAACTTTGATATAATCGTAGCATAAGGATATGGGTTTTTATTGCGATGGTGCTCATATAGATTTATAACATATATTTTTCAATTGACTCTCGTAAAACTAATCATCACATTGGATTTATGACGTCATTTTGATGATGGTCTATCTATGGTATGCATACATATAGCGACTATAGCCGATTTGAACGCTTTAAAACCTGAAGCAATGCACATTTCAGCATAAACGATTTTAGTGCTAGAATTGATTTTATTCGACCTGCCTGCAATTGAGCAAAGCTCCAAGTAATGTTCACTTGACTGACAATTCCAAAGGGGTGCCTTAAACATCATTAACACATTTCGATATTTTCCCTTTGACTGTAAGTGACGAGCATAATTGTTGATGAAACTATAGCCAGTGTTGCCAACTCTTGTTGCAACGGATATACCAATCTTGTTTAAAAATATACCAAATACATAACATATGTATCTGTAACACAAATTAAAAATTTTATGCTGCTTTTTCCATGCTTTTCATTTTACTACTTCGTTTAGATGATCAACAGTTGCTGTTGTGTAGGGGTATCATAAAAAAGCTGCAACCTCAATTTCTATTTTCTTAACTGTAACAGTGACAGATTTATTAACCACTGGAATATTCAACTTTCCAACACCTATAACTGCATTTTTGTTACTTTTGTGGTCCACTTCATTTATTCTGCTCGATCTGTTGTATGATAGCTGATTTGCGGTTTCTATTTTACTTTGTGCACAGTTTGAAAATGGGATACACAACAGCAGCAGAATCCTGCTTTGCAAGCCATGCAAACTATCAGTCACTCTTCTCTAAATCGCATGACACTCTCATCCGCAGCTTTCCAACCTTAGGATGCATTGGCTGACTAAAAACGCATACCAACAAGTTACGTTCAGTTTTTTCAGAACCTTCTAGCTCTCTTCCAATCTCGTTCTCCGCTTACCTAAACTGCACAGTTACTCGCTGTTATGCAAAATCACTTAGCATTTTTTATATACCTTTAACGCCACAATGTTTTCGCTGATAATGCTTTGTAATATAACAAGTAATTTGCTTTAAAGTCTTAACTAAACCCTTCAACTAAATGTGCCAAATATATACCAAATTTTTCTTATGCACCAAATCTAAAATTTATATACCAAGCACTTTCAAAATATACCAAAATTTTCAAATTTGGTCTATATATATATACTAGTTGGCAACACTGCTTGTGGCTGGGAGTGCGAACGTCATTTCTGATTTTCGCTTGGTCGGAAATTCGGCATTTGCAAACTTTTTTGCAAAAACAACGAAACCAGAGCAATTGGTTTGGTGGAAAAAAATGTTCTTAAACTTTTTTTTTTCTTGATTTAAAACTTTCCATAAAAGTTCGTCTGTCCGTTGCTAACTTAAATAACGTTCAAGTGAATCTGCTGCGTCATTCGCATATTAATCGCTTTGCAATCGTCAACCACATCCCACCTGTTTTTTTATCATTACGTCCGCATCTGAAAAGGTTTTCACTATACATATAGATTACTAATATGATGAGGTTAAAAAAATTCGCAACATCAAATTATAATTTACTTTGTGTATTTTACGTTTTGCTTATATCTTGCAAACACGCTTAGAAAATCTTTTCTGTTATCACTTGTTCTAGGCTGTACGTTATTTCATCAAGATTCCTTTTAGTTTTCTTTATGAGGCGTATCTTGTTGTACTACTCTTGGATTGTAACAGAGCAGCGGCGATTTTAGCTTCCAAGGAACCAAACTTAAAAGTAATTTTGCAGACAGCCTTGATGTCGAGGACACGCGCAATGTGGAACGCATGCAAAATATGACTGTGCAGGCTTACAGCCAATTTGTAACCAAGCATAGAAAGGATCACCTGCAACACTGGAGCAAAATACTGTTAAAGGTTCGCTTGTTTAGGCAAACGTTTTAAGTATTCTGTACTTTTTTAGGATTTTACCGCTTTGTTGATGCCTTAACACAGTTCCTTTGCCAATACTTCTACATGCAATACTTCCTCCTAGAAGTACACTCCTGTGATTTCACGTTTGTCACTGCAACTGTTTCTAAATACAACCGTAATTGGAGTAGTTTATTAAAAATCTCTTTTGACTAAACGCAAAGCTGATAATCGCTCGATGTCGCTCTTTGCATCTGCTCCAATTATTCCCTGAGCTGAAGCACTTCGAAATGATTTTCGCATCGACGCGGGTATGCAACAGCATACAGGTAGGATAGCTTGCTGCCTTTAAATGCACGTTGAAGAAACTGAGAAAAGTATCACACTGAAGCAGCTTTATCATCAGCAAGCGCGGCTTGCCATTTGCATGTCACCAATTCAGTGGGAGAAATCCATAAAGTGTAGATAAGTGTAACTCTAAAATTCTAACTGTTCACCGTGTCAAATTTATTTCACCAATTGTTGAACTCGTTTGTAAAATACTTTGCAAATACAGTATTCAATCCGCAAAACTTTGTTTTTTTGTACCTTTACAGCTTATATTTTTGTATCAGACGTTGGCACCTGAAAGAAATTGGAAAATGTTCCAATGTGACAAATAAGCAGTAACGCAAAAACGAATGATTTGCTGAAGAGATCCCAAATACCGGCATGGGTCATCCAAATATATAGTAGAGAAGCTAATAGCTTTGCGGTGATTTCGTCAAAGAAAAAAGATCTTCAGTATCTTGCAAAAACAATCACGTGTTATTTCATATGACTCAGCTAATCAGCAGAAAAATGCAAAAGTCCGTCACACTAAAAAGTAACCAACTGTCAATAGAACTTAGAATAACTGAAAAGCAAATGTCAAAACAACTATTAGTGTAAACAAGGATTGTCACTGTGTTACATAGGATTGGTGAAAAAACATGGAGATCCTCTAGTCAACCAACCTTATACTTACGTTAAATTTATTTTTGCATATGTAAGAGTTTGTTCATATTTTCTGGCGGTCTAGTAAGAACCAACTCTTACATAAAAAATGATAAATTTAAAGTAAGTGTAAGGTTGGTTGACGAGAGGATCTCCATGTTTTTTCACCAATTGAAAGGGCAAAAAATATCTTGTACTAGCTCGTTTTCCATGTCTCAGTCGTGCAATGCAAAAATTTGTAACGAATGCAATATTTCTTGTTGATTTCATCCTAGCAATGTCTAGATTGAAGTAGTACACCACACACTGTGTACTCCACCGATTCCAAACGTGTACACTGCTCCACTTGGGCAGCTTACCGCCTTAGTCCCCGTTTTGCTTGGATTGTAAATGCGTTGAAACATTAAAATTAAACTAAACACATTCACATTTTATATTGCTCCAGTTAACGGAAATTCAGCAAGTGAGCTCGGGTATTGCAACAACAATAATGAACTTGGACGTCGACAAGAACGAAGCAGTTCAGGCGTTTTTTATGAATTTGCATCGAAGATCAAAAAATCAAGCAAGGTTGTCTGATACCATGGCACAACTGGTCAGTGAAGGAAGGCAGGCGAAAATTAACAAGTCTGCTTTCTTGCAACCAACCAACAACATAATCCAACAATCAGATAACATGGTCAAGGCAACTTGTTCCAGGAATTTTCAGGCAGAATCAATCGTTTGTCGTGATTCGGTGGAATGGGCAGAATTTTTGCATAGTCTGTCTTACAGTGAATTGGCCATTTCTCAACAGAACATATTGTTACATCACTCACTGCTAAAAGGATTTTGTAGAGCAAGCGGCGATATGCACACAGAAGAAATATTTTCAAGCAAGGCCAATGCCTTTTTTAGTTACCCGGCGAAACAGCGCGCAGGGCGTTTTGAGTCCGGTTCATATGATCGAGCACGGCTGGGAGAAACAACTTCTGTGCAAACTCGCCGTCGTGATCGTCACGTAACAGGAGCTGTTTGTCCGACAGATAACGCGAGTGGAACATTGTGCTTGCTTGAATCGTGTCCAGATACGCTGTGTAAAGAGAATTTGGGTTTATCCTCTGCTACAGTATTGCAACCCGACCTCAGTGTATTTGGGGGTCCTTTCTCGTTTTTTCAACGCTTATCTTCATTTCCACAGCAACTTGCTTTTAATCCCTACGCTAGTTTTCTCAATTCCGGTGGAGGAGGAAGTTTGTGACAAGGGACGTCCAGCAACACAGGGGGGTGAGCAATTCATGACTCCCCGCAAATAACCACTGGCTGGAATTGAATGTGCTTCAAATACACTGAGGTGATAAAATATTTGAAAAACAACTATTCATATTGTCAGCGAAAATGGAGGATCGGGGTTTTCTTCGCTCCCACTTTTATTTAAGGAGTACTTGGGATAAAAGAGTATCCCCACTATTTTACTGCATTTCTAGTTTTACATTATGAAGTATCATCACAGGTTCGTTTTCGCATTTCAGTGTTTTATTTCAGGTGGTGCGTTTTCGCAATTTACTATCAATCTTTTCGGATAGTATAAAATCATTCCAAGCTTGAATCATCACCGATGACGTCGAACAATCAATCAGTCATCATGTTGACGCACGTTGTAGGTCGAGACCTGACCCCGGAACCCCTTCTCCAGAATTCCTCCCCCCCAGGCCCGTAGCCAGTTTTAGGATTTGGGGGAAAATACATTTTTAAGGGACAAAATTTTTGCTTTTATTATATGTTTAAAACAAATTGTGACAACACCAATCGAGCTTGGAGGGGGACAGGAAATATTTTGGCTGGGGGCACTGCGCACTGCCGCCGAACGCCTCCCGTGGCTACGGGCCTGCTGCAGCCCCGTAATTGTTCATAGCCGGAAATGTACAATAGATCGATGGTTTATACAGGAGCGAATATCGTTGATGCAATTTATCAGTTGCTTGGAAAGAATCTTTTTAAAGTGTTCGTTGTCATCTCTGCTTGTAACTGAGAAACCATTCTGCAGATATGGTAATTACTCACTAACGTATTTAGGTTGTTGTTCGGTCTACATCCCCTTGTGAACTTGATTGTGATTTCTTTAGGATTTCCGATTCTGCTTATCGATGCTTAATAGGGATGTGAGATCGATTGCACTTAACTCTTTTTGCAATATGCTGCCACGGCTGCTAATGCGATTTTTAACACAGACATTAACGAATTGCTGTTGTTCAGAAGCGAACAAATTGGTTAGACAGCAGGTTCAATTTAATAGTACAATACTGTGCTTCACAAATTTTTGCGTCATATAAAAGTAGCATTCTACTTTAACATTCACACAGCCAGCTATGTGCTAATTGAACAAAAACGGTGAATCTGGTTGTGCATGAATATAACGTCAGCACTAGTTCATCTGGACTTTATTGCGACCAAAATGATAAGCTGATGAACGGCGCAGCGACAGTTCAATAAGGTCGCGAAAAAGATTTTAAAAAATATTTAGCTAAGAAATTATAAAAAAATAAGTAAAAAACATTGTTCAAAGTATGAAACATTCCGAGAGTTTTCGAAATTATGCCATAGCAAGAGTGGCGTAGCCAGCCCAAAATTTTGTGTACAAATTTTTGACTTTAAGCGAGCAACAGTATTTCGTTCGGGACACTGACTCATAAAAACATAAAATGACGAGATGAAATCTGGGGACATGGCCCCCTTTGCTGCCCCTAGTTACGTCTGTGTGGCAAAGCATGCCAGGCCCGTTTTTCTGGTTTCATACCTGTGTGTACGCAGTCGTGGAAATGGAACGGTGGCTTCACGAGCGGTTGTCTGTTGATGGGTTGTTTACTCATTGATCGCAGAATCGATTTATTTCTAAAAATGTTGAAACGTACAACAGATTTCACCACTTGTTCATTTTTTCAAATACATCTTCTGCCTTTGATGATTTTTTTCAAACCTTTACAACATACATAATCATCCAACAAGGCAACAAGTTTCAGATAATTTTCACCATAAACGTCTTGGGACTGATTATGGCAAAAAATATTACAATGTGTATGTCCTGTTGCATGGAATTGTATTTCTAACACGATTAAAGCTTTACCATTACATACGTTTTCCTACCAAGTGAATCTCAACTGCTTGCTCGGTATTGACTCTTATGTGACTGTGAGGTATTCGAGTGTATTTGATTTGTAAGATGGTTCAGAATCGTTTAACTTAAACTGAGCAGGATTTTTGTTTGTTTTCAGTTTTTGTTTCGATCTCATGTTTTGTGTCTCACCTGTACTGCTGAAATTTGGCAGCCATTAAATATAGTTTAGAGTTGATTGAGAGCCGGGTTACGATATATTCGTACTTTGATTTCGGCCTAAAACCAGTAATTTCAGTTGCCTAACCAACGCCCTAACTCCTCCGCCGATTGCGCTAGAGAGCTATTTAATGGCTCAAGCGGATCGGCCAGCCTAGTAGATTACACTCGAAAAAAATTTTTTGGTTGGGGAGTGCGGATTTTTTGTGAGTGACGTCATATGTGAAGCAGCTTTAGGGTCATTTTGGCACATGTTGCCCGGCCTAGGGCCCAACTGCTAGGCCAAAGTTTTTCGCTGAAATTTTCATTGGAAACTAGACTCGAGTCCGAGTCTTTTG
>Ga0210059_1003133_pt1 | contig 26341 bp, 11 predicted proteins | sample Ectturendosymbi2_FD_188042 | JGI IMG/M metagenome (GOLD analysis project Ga0210059, IMG submission 188042) | Ecteinascidia turbinata endosymbiont from Florida, USA - Sample 2 (SPAdes) (version 2) | ecosystem: Host-associated > Tunicates > Ascidians > Unclassified | place: Key West, Florida... | reverse complement strand
TTGGTCATGTGCTAACACCGTTTCTGTAATGTGCGCTGATGTACAGCAAAACACTTTTTGTGCTCTTGTGTCTGTGATATGGACCATGAGTCCGCAATAAAATATCATTATTATTATTATTATTATTTCTTTATTCTGAGAAGCAAAATAACTGAAAAACAATAATAGGTCAGAAATTTCGCTTGACACCGGACCGGAGTCACTTTTCCATTTCGGCAGTAGCAGGAGTCTGAGCGGTTATTTCTTAGGTAAAAACATGGGTAAATTTCGGTTGGATCGATGGCTGTGACCGGAGTCTGAACAGGAGTCGGATTCTCAAATTTGAAGAATAGCCGGACCCGGATTCAAAAATTTTGGTACAGGAGCAGAATCGGACTCTGAAAAAGTGACTCCGGACACCTCTGCTGTACACCTCTGCCGCTGGCCACATGCGGCTTGTGGGCCTGTAGTTGACTTGAAAGAAACACACTGGTTTAAAATAGTAGATTGGATCTGCACAGGAAGAGGATATTTTTAGATTTCTATAACAAGGTTTCACTGAGTGGTTCAAGATCTCGTAAATGTTTTTGTTTGGGAAATTGCGATAGTTTTTGTTAGCTTAGCTTCTCATAATTGCAAAAATTAAAATTTTCTGTCAGTATGTGCTGCGCTCACCAGAATTAATAATTATTTTATGCTACTCTATCGTAGTAACATGTTCCAGCGAAGTAGTAGCCTAGGCTATTTTTCGTTGTTGGTGGTCTGTTGTTTTGTCGCAAAAAAACAATACAGTTGAGTATACACTTAGTAAGTAACACTTAATGTTTCTGTATGCTTTCAAGGAATCAGTGGACTCCCATCTGCTTTCGTCTTTTTGCGATGATTCGAACTTGCACATATCTCTATTCAAGTATGTACTTTCCACGATGGGTGTAAGCAAGGAATCAATCAGCAAATTTTTAATAGGAAATCGATTTCACGTAAAATTGCGCATCCTCAGTCCTGAAAATTGCAAGCAAAGCTTACAGGTGAAAAGTTGAAAGACTGAAGTAACAGCAGAGAAAAAGAAACTCAAGACTACAATTAAAATTTCGTAATAAGCCTACAAGCTCATAAATCAAAACATCTTAACAAACTGACTGACGTCAAGAAAAGAATACTAGTGGCGACAAAAAAAAACTGACTCATGAAATAAGTGTTTACTCGAAATTTAAGAAGACGTTTACTCAAGTAAATAAATGAAACATCTAACTAGTTGATGCTAATGGCTGAAAAATTTCTCCAACTAAAAACTAACTCTTGGTAAAATAACTAACAACGGTAGAGAAAAATAGTACGCCATGTGCGGGCAGTAAGTCTCTGGGGTACGCATTTAAACCTGCCACGAGTTCGCTTTAAACGCTGCGGTCCAAGATATCTGTTTAATTTCTTGCTTATTCCCACCGCTTGTATTATGTTTCTTGCTATTTCCCACCGCTTGTATTATGAAATTTTCATTGTAGTCTTAAGTTTGTTTTTTCTCAGCTGTTACTTCAGCCTTTCAACTTTTCACCTGTAAGCTTTGCTTGCAATTTTCAGGACTGAGGATGTGTAATTTTACGTGAAATCGATTTCCTATTAAAAATTTGCTGATCAATTCCTTAGTCAGTAAGTAAGTGACTTACTTACTTACTCTTACTGTTCCCTTGCGCCTAATGGCATGTTTTGATGTAGATCATGATCTGATGTGCTTGCGTTGCTTGTCTTGTTGTTTCGTTAGCCTATCTAGCAAAGCCAAAGTAAAAATGGTGAGAGCCAAACTAAAGTACTGACCACTCACACAGCAGGAATAGACACTTCCTACTCCACCAGGTTCAAAGTACTGCTAGAGTCACGAACATGCAGATGCAACGTTATCTGACCTGGACAAACAAAGCGGGATATCATGGTTCGAATGGCAAAATAGCCCCAGCTTTGAGCTTAGGTTTTGCCGCTGGCGGAAAAATAGTAAGAGACTACCTTTTGGTTTTAATGGATTTGTGGTTGCAATGTAAAGAACAGAACAGATGATGTCCATCACTGAAGATATTGTTAACAGATGTGTGATGACGTAACCGGAGTGAAAAAATACCTTGTTACATAATAAATAAAGGTAAGGCAGTGGCTACAAAACCATCGATGAATCTTTAAATTAGAAACCTTATTCAACCATCTCTTGTAACGTGACAGTAACACATGAGGAGAATGCAGTAGGCTTTGTTGAAACATAATAAACACAAAAGGTAAACTTAACCTTAAGTTAACTTTAGCCATAGCCCTAACTTAACGCTAAGCTAACTTTAAGCTAACACTAAGATGTTCACTGATCTAACACAAATTAACCTAACACTAACCGAATGCTAACCCCTACACCAAAAGTTTGTAAAGTTGTGAAAAAAGTAAAACTGGTCCCATGAATTGAAACATGCAAGCCGTCAGTGAGGCGAACCCTCAGCCATTGACGTGGTAGACTTGGAACCTATCTGGTAGACTACCAGATTGATGCTGGTTGAATGACAAAATGACCGCTTTAGTTTATTCGAACCGCATCATCCGAGGCAGTATGGTCAAATAAGTTTTGAAACAGGAAGATCCATGGGTGGTTCCGTAGCCACTTCCTAAAGGTAAAGATGCAATACAAAAGATAGTTTGTCATTGCAATTTGATGCAACCTTTCCCTAAACGCATAAACCTGAAAAGTTGCAATGTTTCAATTTTTTATGTTTTCACAACTGTTGAAACTTAAATTTGGGTCCCATTGGAGCTTGTTATCAATAATGGAGTAATCTTAGTGTGCGAGCTATGGTGGCTAAAATTAGGCTTAGGCTAGCAGCAAGTATTTTTACTACTTGTGTAATATCATCGCTCTTTGTAAAACATCGGTTTTCGCAATTCTGGTTGGGTCATTTTATATCCTCAACTAAGACCTTTTACTGATGCCCGGATATCTGTTTTTTGTATGGTGCTGATTTTTTAGGTCTGGAGTTATCCATTGCTTGTGGGCAGTGCCTTAACCAGGGTGACAAAACCCCCAAATTTTGGGTTGCGCGGTGCAAATGTGCGACCACATATTTGTACCGCTGCTCTAAACATTAATCCAAAATCCACCCTAAATCTAAACCCGTATCTGGTTCTTGAAATTTTTTAACAAGGTACATCAAAACCACTCTCAAAGAAAGTGAAAACAAATAAACTGATGTTATACCATGAAAAGTATCTTTATTAGCAAAACCAAAGCAAACATAGTGGAGCTGAACCTTAAACCCCTTGTACAGCAGGAATATACATTGACTAAGTTCACTATACTGCCAGTGTCACAAACTCAGATTTATAATGTGGCACAAAGCCAGATACGGTTTTCAAAACCAGGTACAATTTATGTCCTTCGAAAGCAAAAACCAGATACAATCATTTATACACAGCCTTGCTTGTGGGACAATTTCTGTCCGGCCTTTGAGAGGTTTTATATTATAAGAGCCTGTTCATTAACACTTTTGATACCAGGTGGTTCACCTGCAGCAATATCCTGGGTTACTGCATGGTTTTGGCAGGAAATTGAAATCCTGGAAGATAGATATTGTGAGGCATTTTCCAGCTTTAGGCTATTAAAACGGTAAACCTGGCATATGTTTTGTTGCCTTTACACTCAGCAATTGCAAACATCAACTGTTTTTCCAAATGGTGTATGTGTACAATTTTTTGACCAAGTGAAATAGCCATTGTGTCAGGACCTTTGATGCCCTGCTGAGAAACAATTTGTATTTATTTTTTGTACGATGCACATCTTCATCTAACTTTTTTTATTCGATCACTTCAAATGTCTGATGCTCTTTACAAATCTTCATTTTTCCGCAATTATTCAACGTTCCTATATGATGGAGACCAAATGCAGTAGTTTTTTTTCTTTGTTTTGTAAACCACGCATAACACAAAAGAAAAACAGTAAAATTATACAGACCATGGTGGAGTACCGCCATTGTGTGTGTGTTCGACCAGGCACATAGCACCCCCAAATGGGGTTGGGCAGACAGAGGTAAAGACAGATTTCAAAAAGGTTTTGCAGTAAACAGTAATACAGTAGTGTTGGGTACATGGAAAATAAACAAAATGAGGCTAGTCAGGATGGCTGAAAAGGGGAGCAAAACAATACTGCACAGAGGCTTTACAGAAAGGCTAAAAAACATGGTGAAGACAATAAAGCTCACAGAAAACACAGACATTTGGAAGGCGATGGCTATACATTGAAGGGAGGCAAGTGACGGGCAGGAACACTGGTTAATGCACTGAGGGTGGCTAAAATCAGATCAAACTTGCACATTGGCCAATATGCTGGCGGTGTTCCCTCTGACCATGGCTAGAGACAGGCGCTGGTGGAGCCACTGTCGCTCCCTGGGGTCGCCTGGAATGTCAACGAGTTTGTTTGCAAGACAGCTCAAGAAAGGGGCAGTGGACTCGCCGTGCCTCTGTACCAGGGGTTCAGGGTCAGACCATCGTACCAGGGGTTCAAGGTCAGACTCTTCTATCTTTCGACGGCCCAACGAGCTCAAGGACAGAGGAGAGACCAATGTGGGTCAATGATCGTTTGAGGATAGAGTTTATGGCTGAATGTCTGGGGAAGCGGCCCGCATTCTTGATGTAGGAGAGGCCATGAAGCCCCAGCCTGTCAACAAACTTCCCACAGCAGCATTCCGTGCTTTCAAAAATATTAGCACCAGTTCGCAGGGCAATTGCGATTCGGAGCTCATCAGGGCTCAGCAGGTTTCCGACGCCAGCAAATGGGAAGGCTTTTGACCAGGCAGCGGTGTGGCTTTTCTGTACAGTGAGTAGCCGGCAGTAGTTCCAAGGGCTTGGGGTGTCGAGCAGGGCGGCGAGTGAATCTCTGCAGGCAAGGTCATCCCAAGCCGATTGTGTTTCCTTTTGTCGTGGGGATGAATCATGAAGTGCAGACCAGGCGTCAGTTGCGTTGATTACTTCCCCATGAGGCAATGTGAGAGAGGGAAGCAACCTGTTGACAAGGCCCTAGCAGGCGAAGGACGACGATAGGAAACATGGCAGAGACAGGTCTGTGGCGGAACGGAGGCCAAGGCTTCCATGTCGGGTTGGCAGGGATGCTTGTGACCAACTGTCTTTTCCAAAAGTCACATTACTTATTTTTTCCATGTTAATTCTTATTGCGGTGTCGAACGCTTCAAGTTCCTCTTTGCACTTGAAGCATGGAGCACTATGCAACAGATATGTGAGTTTGGGGATTGAGAGGCGGTTTTTCAAGATGAAGAATGCTGGATGCGGTTCAATTAGCTTAAGATTTTCAGTAATGCTGTCGAGCACTTTGATTTTTGCCTTTAAGTGTAGTGGGGCAGATTTCTGGTGCAGGGGGGACCCTAGTAACTGCCAATGCAATAGTTGTCCGTGAATTGTTTCAGTATTGCATTGTATAGTAAAAATATGTGGACAATGTATACACACCAAGCAGAAAAAAGTAAGAAGTGCTGTTAAAGTATTTTGCTCTTCTCAATATTGGTCATGTGCAAACACTGTTTCTGTAATGTGCGTTGATGCATAGCTAACCACTGTTTGTGCTTTTGCATCTGTGATATGGACCACGAATCTGCAATAAAATATTATTTTTATATCATTTCTAAAACATTTTAGGCTACGTACCATTGCAACAAGCCTGGCCTACCAGGGACATTTGTTTACAAACGTTTAACTTCATTAGAAGCATTTTTTGAAACATAAAAAAAAGCCAACACTGGTATTAAGCAACTAAAGTTTATCAACATGCCTAAAGATGCTCAACTTGCCCGATGCCCATCCATCTTGATGGAGATTGGTAGACAGTGGAAGGGGTGCTGAGCAAGGACATGGCAAGTTGCCATTCTTAACCGTAGGTGAATACCTCCACACATGGAAGCTAAAGCACAGCACTACAAAAACAGTATCAGCAGCTTTCCATCTTAACAACAAAGAAGGTAAACATGAGCTAAAAGTCAACTACTAATTGAAATCCTGTTTTTCTGCCCTGAGCCCAAATACCTTGGGGTAACATCGGACAGGTCGCTAGTATCGCTGACACCTTGAGTAACTTTGCAAGAAGTTAACATCACGCGTTGTGCTCTTGAGGCGGCTTGCTAGCTCCAGGGGTGCTGGAGCAACAATGTTGCGAATAGCTACCCTGCCCTTGTCCATTCAACCGCAGATTGCTGCGCTCCTGTCTAGTGCTGCAGTGCTCATACCTGCCTTGTTGACCCAGTCATCAATGACGCCTTGTGAATTGTGACTGAATGCCTGCGTCCTACACCAGCGGACAACCTTTCAATCCTCGCAGGCCTCCAACCTGCTGAGCTTCGTTGCAATGGAGCGACACTGTCTCTTGCATGCCGTGCCATGGAGTCTGGACACCTGTTCCACTCAGCACTCACCTGTCCATCGAGTGCAAATGCATGGCGCCATCGAGTGCAAATGCATGACACCCATTTGTACCTGCCGCACAACAACTCATCAGTTTATCTGACAACAACAACATATGTGCGGTGCTCTAAGCGGATTACCAATGGAGTGTGGAGTGGGCGGACAACCCCACAAGACTCCGTACTTTTATCACTGGCATCCACCCCTTTGAAATGATCCTCCTAAGAACAGCCTGGGTCTGACTCACCCACCTCCACACCAGTGTCGAATGTTTCCGCTCCTTGTACAAATGGGGTATGGCCTCTTCTGCGGCCTGTGATTGTGGCGCAGAAGAACAAACCATCGACCATGTTGTCCTCCAATCCATCGACCTCCTTATGGAGTGCACAGCCTGGTAGTTCTGGATGATGAGACAATTGAATGACTGCTCAACACCTGCCGCGAGATCTAGTGTGGCCAAGCAGTGGTTATGAAAAACTGGCTGAAAAGACGAACATGCCAAAATATACTCTCATAAACATTTCTTATACAGCCTTATGTGCTTTCTTAGCATTTGGCAGCATATCGAAACACATGCATTGCACAAAATCACAGTCACTAGGATCCTGGTCCCACCTAGGTGGACCAACTCAGAAGAACCATACTTTCAAACAGCCTCTGAACCACAGAGTTTGGACTCTCATTCCAAGACCGTATATTATTTAAACTCAGTCTAGGACCACATGTTTCAATCCTGTCCAGGTGAACATCATTACTATCAGCGCCCCCAGCAGGGGTTGACGGTGTCAGTACCAGTAGTGTGGAGATGTACCATGAGCATGGGGTTGTGCCACCAACGTGGGGGTTCAATTCAAAAGTGTCTGCATGTTTATACCACAAGTGTGGGATTTGAGTAGAAAAGTGACTGTTCGTTCCAAGAGCGTGGGGTTGATTAAAAAAGTTTGTATCATGAATGAGTGTAGGGATTGATTTGAATAGCGAGCGGTTTGTACCATGTCCATGGGGATTGAGTAGAAAAGTGTCTGTTTGTACTATGAGCATGGGGTTTGAGTAAAAAACCCTATTTGTACCATCAGAAAAGGGTCTGTTTGTACCACCAGCATGGGGATTGATTACAAAATCCTGTTTGTTAGTAGTGTAGCAAGGCTAGGTCAAGGTGTTGCCTGTGTTACAAACAGACACTTTTAAAACCTTTGGCGCCAGATTGTTTTTACCTTTAAGACCCGTGTGAGCCACTTTTTTACCATCACTTTGCAACTCACTCCATAACTTGTCCACAATTGAAAAAAATGGAAAGTTTTTAATTTTGTTTTTTTGTGGGTGACGTCATAAGTGAGGTAGGTTTTAGGCCATTTTGTCTCAGGTTACCTGGCCCTGGATGCCAACTGCTGAATGGAATTTGACTCAAGTTTTTAGTGGAAACTAGGCCATAATCTGAGTCTTTTGAGCCTTTGGTTGGCTTTCTAGTGTTTCTGGTTCAAAAGTTACAGCCTATAAAGAACAAATTAATTAATTAATCACCTAATTAAATAATTTTCTAATATCATTTTTTGTTGTTTTCAGGCCATAACGAGTCTGAAGTTCCACATGGCTTGCTTTGGTTGATGGGAGGTTGTTTAGAAGGCTTCTAGGACTTACGCCACAAAATTTTTAGCCCAGCCAAAGTACAGAACAAACCCACAAAACATAAGACCACAAAGGCAACTTGGTCATTCACAACAAAGATGAAGGAGGTTCAACAAGTTATGAAGAATTGAGAAATATGCAGAAACTTGGTGATTTGATTAGATGGCTGCAATACCAAGTGACTGCTTGAAGTGGTCTTCTGTCTAAACAGGTTGCAGTTCTAACGAGAGGTTCATTTCACCAATTAGCATTAACTATGTGCTAGCATAGCTGAGCGAGAAAGCTTATTACAGACTGAAAAAGTTTTTGATTTGTGAAATAATCATGACAACATAAACAGCATAGTCTGGTGGAAAGCATTTGTTGATGAGCTACATTCCAGATGTTAAAATGCTTCACACATACGTACTAGTTGGTGATAATGTGATTCTGTTTTAATTGAGTTTCTTTTCAGGTTGATGTGCTTGTAAAGATTTGATAAAAAGTGCAATGAACTATCCTGTGAAAAATTTGACTTTCAATCAAGATCAGTCATGTTTTACATGTTCTATGCAAGATGGATTAAGACTTTACAATGTTGAGCCTCTGGTTGAAAAGCTGCGTCTTGATGTGGACACAGTAGGCAGTGTTACATGTGTGGCTATGCTGCATAGAACCAATCTGTTAGCAATAGTTGGTGGTGGTTTAAATGCGAAATTCCCAATAAATGTTGTAAAGATTTGGGATGACAATGTTAACGACTTTGTTTTGCATTACAAGTTTGCATACGAAGTACTGAATGTTCACATGTGCAAGGATAAAATTGTCATTGTTCTGAGAAACTCTGTTTATGTATTCAGCTTTCCAAACAATTCAAAACAACTGCTTCAGGTGGACACACGTAGTAATCCCCTTGGAATGTGTCAAATGACCACTGCTAATGATCGTTATCAACTACTGGCTACATTGGGCCACAAGGTGGGATGCTTGCAACTTATAGACTTATCAAATGTTGGGAAAGAAGACTCCAGGAGTCCTGTTACAATTAGTGCGCATCAGACAGACATTGCCTGCCTTGCATTAAATCGTCAAGGTACACTGGTAGCAACTGCATCTGAAAAAGGAACATTGATCAGAATATTTGATACACAAAGTCGTCTTAAAGTGGTGGAATTACGTCGGGGTGCTGATCAAGCTGTTCTGCACTGCATTAACTTCAACAGCGACTCATCATACCTATGTGCTGCAAGTGACAAAGGAACTGTGCATGTGTTTGCATTAAAAGATACTACTTTAAATCGTCGCTCAGCATTTGCCAAAGCAGGTCGTGTGAGCCCTTTTCAGCAGTACACAAATTCACAATGGAGTTTTTGCCAATTCACTGTTGCTGCAGAATGTCCATGCATTTGTGCTTTTGGCCCCGGTAATTCTGTTGTAGCTATCTGCATTGATGGTACCTTTCATAAATATGTTTTTACTGCTGAAGGAAACTGCAGCAGACAAACTTATGATGTGTTTCTAGAACTTGAAGATGCATTGGATTTTTAGTGTTTCCTATTTGGTTTTAACTATATCTTGTTTGCCTGCCTTTTTCACATTCATGACAGTGTTAAAGACATTTCAATTTGTTATTGTTTGTAGTCTGCAAATTGCTAAATTGCATTCTTATTCTTCTTGTGTCATATTTCCAACAACTCAAAAGTGTGCAAGTAGGTCATAAAAATATCTGGCGATTGCACAGTTAATGTCCTGTGTAATAGTTAGCTCTATGTACCTCAAAGGTTGTACTTCATGTTGTATCACATTTTTTGCTAAACTTCATTTTGTGCAGAATTATTTGGTTCAGATGATCAAACCTTTATTTGTAGTTTGCTATCTTAGAGTTTACATGTACAGTTTTCTTTGGACCTTCTTCCTGTTGTTTATTTTGTGGTATTATTGCTAAAAGTGTAGCATCACAACAGTACTTTCAACAATACCCTTGCCCTTAATGCTATTAGAGAGTACTGTATACTGAAATTCCAATGACTTTCTGCGTCAGCAATTTAAACCCTTATAAGAAAAGTTTATTATGTGCAGTTTTTTTTAAACGAAAATGTTAGGTACGCGGTGTGGATCTGTTGGGACCCGATTTCTCTGATTCTAGAGACCTGAATTGGGTCCCTAAAACGTCTTTGAAAAAAACCTGATTATGTGTAAAGCAGTAGTTAAGAGTTAATTTGGACTGTAGAACAGTAAAAACAGTTATTTCACATGTTTTGTTTTATGCAGTGTAAGTTTTATCACACCTTTCCTGAATCTTTTTTTGTGAAACATCAGTTGTGTGGGCTGGTTTCGTATTGATTCTTGGGGATCTCAGTAAGAAATACCAACCTCGTTGAAGCTCGTATGGTATGTTGGTGTCAGTCCAAATCGCAACTTAGCTTATAAAGATTGTTTTAAGCCAATACTGATATTTTTTACTGCCTCTAATTGATGTTTTTGCATTACTCAAACCACAGTTTAAATTAACAAAAAAATTAGAATGGCTTCCAACTTCAGAAATACATGGAAATGTTTGTATTTATGCAAAATGCTTTAATAATGAAAATGTAACAATTTTAAGTTATAGTTCAAGAAGCACAGTTTTTCTGCACTGTCTCATTGCAATGAAAACATCTTCTGTTATTATGAACAAGCATACTGGCTGTCAGCAAATATTGCCGATATACTGTACACCAGTGGAATTTTGCCATGATATGATATATCAACATCATTATCATGTTGGCCTATTTATAGTGACATGCTCATACATCAGCCAAACTAATCTAGATGGCATGGTAAAGCCTTTGTTTCTTTATTTCATTGAAATAAACATCATTTTCTTGTTATCTGAACTAATATGTGCAAAAGATTTAAGGTTCAACTGAGGTGTAATGAGTCAAAAACTTTACACAATTGGATTGATGTAACAACAAGACCTTTTGTTGAATCCTGCTAATAGGCTACTAATGTTTCAGATTTGTTTAAAATTTAATCTCAAGTGAATTTATGCAGTGTGAAATGTTTTTTAAATGACAAAATCTAGCTAGGTTCTCCCCAAACCTACATGCTTTACAGCTATTTTGCTAGTTGGAAGCAAAGTAAAATTAAATCAACTTTTTAGCTATTTTTATGCTTATTCAAAACACAACTCAATGGTGTTTGCTTGTTGCAGTAAAAAACATATGAATTACCCCATTTCCAATCTAGGAACAATTTAAATCCTATTTCTACTTTGTTTCATGGTGTGAAATAAATCATTTAAGAGACATGCCATACTTTGTCAACAATCGTGATTCTAGGATTTTGCTACATGTTGATTGCTGTGACTTTTATTTGCAAACAAATAACTGTGACACATAACATGTCTGTGCTATTATAGGTTGTATAGCATGTCATCTTGGTCTGCCTTATTACATGAAAATTGTAAGTTTAATGCTGTTCTTTGTCATTAAAGAACATTTGGGAAGAAAAATATGGTGTGTATGTAGTGTCGCCTGCATTAGAAATATTTACATTTTGTGTTAATGTTTGAAGTGAAAATATACTTGCTGAAAGGAAGCCAAGTTGATGTGTTTTCAGCAAATGACCATACAGTGTTTAGAGGCCGTCTTTTAAGAAGTCTGTCAGGTAAATATCATCTTCTGTCTAACTGTAATATTGATTTAATTCATTGTTTTTCTTAGATTTAGTCAGGCTTAGTGGACAACAAGTTTTGTTTAGAGCTGTTTTGAACCAACTTCGGAAAGGTTGTGAAGGTAGCCATGTATCATTGTGTCTTGATACACAGTGTTTTACCTACTTCAAGATTTTAACATAATGCTATGCAAAATGTTCACTACTGAGTGCTTCAGTTGCATGCCAACTGTTTTCTACCAACATGTTTTGGTGCAAAAAATACAAAAATTTGGCGTTGTTGTTGTCACATAAGGTCAGTCAGCCTTGCAATTTCTCACGACCCAACAGGAAAACAACATTGCAAAAGCAGGAAGTCTTTGGCATCAGTAGGGAAGGTATATATTTAAGCTCAGTTTTTTAAAACCTGGTAGCCCTGATCCTTGTGGGATTTCAAGGATGGACAAGTGCTTGGCTTATGCCTAATGAAAACCAGTCTTACCATTTGTTGTGATTGGTGGACAAAAGTTGTGGATGGGATTCATTGGGTTATAATATTAACAATAACAATGGCAAGGGTTATAAGGTCAACAACATGGGTTATAATGTGTTGCTCTAATGGATCATTGCACAACTACGGTTGAAAACCACTGATTCAGAGTAGAGATCGACCGATATGGCTTTTTTGAGGCCAATACTGATATATCGGCCATTCATGGACCGATACACAATATCTCCAAAATTTTTTAATCTTGTTTTCTGCTTCATTATCAAAAATATTATGTATTCTATGCCTTACCTTTTTTTCAAAAACTTCAAAAATCAGGATTTATCAGTTAAAAGTTTCAACTCGTAGGAATTTCAATATTTTGATATGATTTTTAATTAATCTGATTGACGATGATGCTTTTGCTTTGGCTGCAAAGGCCGATGCATGCTCCATAGTTCATCTTGTCTGCTTGATTATGAAAACGCACCTGCTTGCGTTGCTGCAAGATAACTGTCTTGACTTGCTTTGTTGTGCTTTCTTGAGCAAGTTATCTGGATGCGTGAGAAATATAACAGCGTTTTGACCACACTTACTGAGGCTGATAAATCGGCCGTTTTGGCCGATACCAATATATCGGCAAAACCCAAATATCTTCCAATTATATCAGCCAGGCTGATATATCGGTCTATCTCTAATAGAGTATAGGAATACATGTTTGTCCATCTTTTTATTGCTATTCTAAGCATGAAAGTAATGCTAGAAACTTAGGTGAAATGATTTTACAAAGGGTGTATTACTGCTATAGAGTCCTGCATGAAGCAGGTTAACCCGTGTGGGTTGCGTGTACCCACATTTAGGGGCAGGACAGAAGCAGGTTGTACTTGGTGTGGGGTGGGCACGGGTTGAGAAATTCTTTGTGCGGGTAACTGAGTGTTGAGCCAAAGCACATGAACTTAATCAGCTCAAATTTCGCAAAACACTTGGATGTACTGAAGTTGTTTGCCAGCATTGCGCTTAGGACAGTAGGCCTGCAGCAATTATTACATTATGATGTAACAACCCATTGTTGCAAAACACTAGCTCAAAGTCTAGCCATGTGGTGGACAACTGACCATTTACCAATGCTACTGGTATACACGATGAGGAATAATTCAGTCTAGCAGCCCTTCTAAATGAATAAGACAACACTTAATGCAGGGTTTTTTAAGACGTTTTAAGGACCTGAATCGGGTCCCTAGAATCAGAAAAAATTGTCATTGGGTCCCTAGATTCAGATAAAATTGGGTCCCTACAATCAGAGATATCGGGTCCCAACAAGTCCATACCAGGCACCTAACATTTTCCTTAAAAAAACCCTGCTTAATGCACAGCTATTCACAACTGGACTGAAACATGTTTTTTATCACCTCAAATCTGTTTACTGCGAAATATCAGATCTGTAGAAAAGTTTTGGTTTGGTTGTCAATGAAATGAATGACCGCCTTGATTTTGTTGCTTGTTAGACTTGTCTTCGGGCTTTATGATGAGGGCAAGTTTTTGCAATTTTTTTTACAGCTTCGAACAGTTTCTGAAATACGCAGAATTTATGTAGTACGATGTTTTAAACTGGTTGCAGGAATTTTATATTGCACCTTTTTCTCTTTTACATACAACTTTGTATTGCAACTTTTATCAAGTAGGCCAATTGCGCAAAATGTAAAAGCGCTATTTAAAAAACATGTTTAAGAACTATTTCAGTATAGTTATGCTCTCTTAGATTACCGATTTGAACTGAATAGTGATTTGAAAGCAGTTGTGGAAATGACCCGGACAAACATCAGTGTAGGCCAAATTGTTAAATTGCCAAGCAACTTCATGCAGTGTGGAGCGAAGTTTCAGCATGCTAAGTATACTGTTGGCAAAAGGCATTTCTCGCCAGATAATGTTTGGAAATATTTAGCATTATATGTAATTAAATCGCTTGAGTAAATCACTGTCATTTAAAATGCTTGTGCATAAATGCAACTGTTTACTGCAACTTTTGTTAAAAATAAATGCATATTTCTCACGATTTTATTGCAAAAATAACTTGCCCTAGTTATAAGTTTTCAGTAGTTTTCGGATAGGTGCGGGTTTGAGACTGGAAAAGTGTGGGGCGGGCATAGGCTGGGATGGTGTGCGGGGTGGGTGTAGGGTGAGAGCAGGCAAGATTTCTCAAACTCATGTGTGGGCAGAGCAGGTTTAAATTTTATGGGGGCGGGGGCAGACAAAAAATTTCAACCCACGCAGGACTCTATTGTGTTATGAACACTCAATCAAGGTTTTTGTTGGGATTACATGATATCTATGGACCTCATCTATTTACATCTTATAGTGGCAATAACGCCACTAACAAACATATATATTCCTATGCACATTTCAAGATTCCACAGCATGATGACACAACATTGGTTTGAAACCTTAAGAATGATATTTTGAGCATTTTTGTCTGAAATTGTGGCCACACTGCCTAATGACATATATTTCAATAGATAATGTAGTTGCCATCAGACAACATTGTATTTCTGGGTACTGATTGATAAGTTGCAGTTTATATGAAAAGGTCATAAACAGAAAAGTCAACTTCAGATTTCACATGATTTTGACATATCTTCTTTGAACTGCCATAGGTAGGTAGGACTTGCACTATAAGTGATAATAGAGCCTGTTGCAGGGGTCTGAACAGGACTGTAAGAACATTAATTAGCTGAGTAGTGTACATAATTGATTGTTGCTTAGAGTTGTAATAGTATATCACTTTTGAAAAGTTATACCAAATTAAGTGATTATTTGATTATAAGCAATTAACAATAAAGTTCAATGATTGAAATATTCCAATCAGACAACATCTGTGACAAGCCATTCATAATTTATCCAAAATGTTTCTTAATACCTTTGGTGCTGGGTGGACTTACCTTTAAATCCTGTGTGAGCCACTATTTTTGCGCCACTTTGCAACTCCATAATTCGCTGGGCAATTGAGCTAGAGAGCTGTTCAAACCCTCAGAAGATGGGGCAAGTCTTTTAGTTTGGATTTTAAAAAATTGGAAAGTTTTGGATTTTTGTGGGAGATGTCATAAGTGGGGTAGGTTTAGGCATTTTTGGCCAAGGTCATCAGGCTCTGGGCCCCAACCACAAGAGCCAATTTTTTGACTCATGTTTTAGTGGAAATTGGTTATAATCCAAGTCTTTAGAGCCCTTCATTGGCTTTCTAGCATTCCTGGTTCAAAAGTTATGGCCAAGAAAACAAAATTTCAAGTTGGGGTAAAGAGTCTGGTTCTTTTTCCATCTCAGCAACATTCATTCTATTCACATAGGTACCTCAACATTGCACTTAATTTTTTGAACAGCAAATTGAAATTGATTCTCTCAAACACTTTAGATGTATCTGGAACAACTGAAAACATGGCAGGTGTCTTTTATTATATGAAATGGTAGCCTGAGTAAAAATTCATATCAGTAATATAATATGGCTTTAACCTGAACTTTCAGCCATTGGTGGCTGCTAATCAGTGAAATTGAAGGCAATATGTAATGTTCAAATGGTTGAGATAATTAGTGCATGTGAAACAGACTGGTCCTGAATTGCATCACCTATGTCATCGTTCATTTTTAAAATCAAACAGTGCATGATTCATTGGGTTTCTACCATACATGAAGCACACACTAAATAGTCTTCTAAGGTATGACAATCAGTGATGAGTCTCGAGACTTGGTCTCGGTTTGTAGACGAGTCTCGAGACCCATTTTTACGAGTCTTGGTCTTGAAGATTTCAGGTCTTGTTTCTAGCTACAGGTCTCGCTCACTAGCCTGTTGCCTTGAGACTTTGAATCTTAGTAAAACTTTTGTAGTTTAACATGGTTTTTGTCTGCTGTAATTGCATAAAAAAAAACAACCAAAGCATGTAGGAAAAATGCCACAAACCAAAAATTTTCAACTTTGAAGTGGTGAGGCCATTTTTTTGAAAATTTTTTGAAAAATATTGACATAATCCACAAATTTTCAAGTCTCTGTCTTGAAACTCAAGTCTTGGATTTATGTTGAAGTCTCGGTATCGAAGTTTTGACTAGGTCTTAGTCATGAAGTGTAGGTCTTGACTACGTATCTGATAAACATACACTGGAATCAGAAGAAAAAGGCTCACCAGCCCTGATATCATCGTGACTTGGGTGCCTTGGCTTTAAGCAAAAGATGTCGTCAAAGTCAAAAATTCAGATCACACAGAGCTGAGAGGATGTTACCCCATGAATTTTTGCTATTCAATAAAAGGCTTGTGGGATATAAACCAACTGGAAACAGCATAGGTGGTATGCTCAGCAAAAACATTATCTTTGCTGGCAGCTCAATTCAGGTCATAATTTCAACAATGCTTACATCATTGCACAGTAATGCAGGGTCCACAAATATGCTTTTTGGCGCGACCCTAGAAAATAGCACTGAATTCTAACGACCCAAACATTTTGTGAGCATGTAATTTTGTGGAAAATACTTTATAATCAATTGTCAATTTTAAGGCAATTATTGACAGGCAGTTGTCTGGTTGGCAGCTGTCCTAGAACCGATTTACTGGCATGGCTGAAAACAAGCACACTAAAAGTTGGGTTAAGCAGAACTGAGAACATGTTTTGTTGAACAAAAATGTGAAAACACAGAAAATATTTTGTTCCAAAATGCTGTTGAGCCAAAAAGCAGTGTACAGTTTTGCAATGATGCAATTTATTCACTTTGCTGATATAAATACATTATGTTGCTGCTAATGCAATTATCAACTGTAATTTGTGTGTTAGTTATGCTGCAATGTTGATTTGCAACTGAAGATTTCAGATATATTTTTGGTTTATGGAAAACTTTTGGAAAACCTTTCAGAGGTTTTCCTGATCTTCAATCCGTTTTGCTACTTTCTAATAGCATGTCTGCATGCAGAATTAACATACCTTACGCCATTTTCTATGAAATTTCAGAGATGGTTTCCTTTTGGATTTGTTTGTAATGCTCTTTAAAAGTTACTAAAATGGACTATCAAAGGGAAAAGTTGGAAAACATGTCATGGTGATGACCAATTATTTTATCAACAGCTTAAAATTGATATCCTTCTGAAATAGTGGCTTTAATGAAAAGCCATAGTAAAAACCAAAAAAACACCACATCAGTCAGTATCGAATGAGCAAAACAGCAGTATGAAACAAGATGATGAACTTTGAAAAGATCCAGTGACTCAATCTAGTAAAGCTGTTGTTTTACTACTCACTAACAAGGGCGTAAAATTTTATGTTAATTTTATAAGCGCGCAGACATTTTTAGGAGCGCACACATATCAGCTTTGCCATAATATTGCACTTAAAATTATAAATTAGGCCCTGCTACGTCACTTCTACTGGCGTAACTACAGGTTTGAGCCAGGGGGGGAAACTTAGATGAAGAGAAGGCCCATTGGTCAGCACTTAGAGAAAATTCGAGAGTTAGCAGTGAATATGGATGTGGTTGGCTTTATCAAGCCCGCAATCACCGGAAAACATTTCGAAAAACGCAAGAAAACAACAACCTACTGAAAACCAAAAGATTACTAACTATCAAAATATAAGTTAAGCAGGGGCCCGGTTGTTACGTTTAGCTTGTCAGGAGGGCGACTCGCACCCCTGTCTCCTCGTTAGTAATGACCCTGGTCGCTGCAAATCTCGTTCGCTCCAAGTTTTTAGTCGCGAGTGCGCGACCGCATTTTTGCACCCGTGTTAACTAAACCAGTGGCTACTCGGTCTTAGCCCGAATCTTCGATTACAACTTAAATTGTCGAACGTTAGCTTGCTTGGTTTGTATGTTTGTGCCACCAACCACTTCACTGATTAAGGTTGTTACTCAGGATCTTTTCATTGGGCCTTGTTACTGTCCATATATTTTCGTTCTATGTCTGGTCTTCCGCGTTCGTGTTGCATGTGACCTGAATCAAAAAGCATAGGTGTAGGAGCAGGCAAATATTTGGGGGTGCGAAGGATTTTTCCCGAATTTCTCCAAACCTTCCCGATATAGTTTTGTGCGACTTTTGCCTGCAAATTTTCTCCCACAAAGATCATGAAGACCTTTTTTTGGTATGACCTCTAAAAGAAAATGTCTTCATGCGTTTTTCTGTAAACGTTGGGCGCCATGTTTGCCCGGATTGTCATGGATTTTGCCCACATTTTCAGGCATTTTTCCCAAATTTTTAGGGATTTTGCCCGGATTTTCGACAATTCGGAACTTTTGGGGGTGCGCTTGCACCCTCGCTTCCTACACCACTCTCAAAAAGTATCGTTTGTAGCAGGCATTCTCTCGACTTCGTTCACTCGGGCTCATCCGTTAGAGCCCTAGCGGCCCTCTGCAATTAAGTATTTTAAAAATATAATTCATATCACATTGCATGTTTTTTTGAAGTAATGAATTTGCATAGAACAGGGGCGGGCAATTAATTTGGCTCGGGGGCCACTTCCATAAGGCCGCATTGAGGGCCGTTGGCTACGGAGGGCCGTGGGCGACAGAACCGTCGCCAGAAAGATTTCAATAGGGGGCTCTGTGTTTCTGCTGGGGGGCTTTGCGTTTGTGCTGTGCGGGAGGTCTTGACATTCTAAAAATTGACAAAATTCCACTGATTCATAGTGTTTCATGTTTTAATGTGGGAGGCTTGGAGTTGGAGCTTTGTATGAGGGGAATAAGCCCCCCGTGGCGACGGGACTGGGGCCGTACCTTCTAATTTAATCGTAAAATAAATGAATGCAAAGGCTTTATTGTAATTTCACTTGTGCGAATACTTTTCATCCAGCGCAAGCAATTTACCGAGACAATTTTCGGTTCAAGTTAGCCCCAACACTGATATTTACTGCATTGATAAGTTGGACGAAATTTCAGATTTGAAGGTTTTCCTGAATGCCTCCGCGGACCACTGAAAATGCTGTGGCGGGTCGCTTATTGCGCACCCCTGGCATAGAACATTGGATTTGAATTCAATCCAATGGACTGTTCCCATTTGAGAACAATTTCAAACGAACGATAAATTGTCCAGTTACTCGGGCTAATATGAATAAGCCTAGTAAAGGACTGACTGGCGTTATCATTGAACTGTGATGTACGTTACGCAACAATGGACGAAAACTTCCTTTTCATTGTAGCGTAACTAACGTCACAGAGCAACGCCAAGTGCAAGCCAGAATAAGAGCAAAGAGAAATTCCAGTGACGCAAGTAGGGTTTAGAAACCGGGATCCCGGTTTCGAGAATTCCCGGGAATTTGTGACTTTTTTCATTTCTCGGTTTTTCGAACAAAATTCCTGGGAATACCCGGATGTTATCAATATGCCACCAATTTGAAAATTTTGTATAAATTATTTCATTTTGTACTTCGCAAACAAAAATTCGTGTAGGCCACCTACAGTTGTAGACCAAACATTTAACGTTGAAATTGTAGTTGCTCCACAGCGAATGCAGTAAATCGAGTGCTGCAATGGGAGAGACAGCCCAGACTGTTTTGGTGGGTCCTGTTGTGACGGCATAATCATATTTCTCTCAAACTTGTCCATCCATATACTTAATGGGGAACAACTGATTTAAACCGGTTTAGAGTTAGATCTCAGTGTGTTGTAATCATAACAAGCATAACTGAGCAAGCAAATCATAACTGAGCATTCCACCAACCTCAGTTGAGGCTGAACGAGCTTTCTCCGCTGCTGGCTTGTTTGCCACCAAAATTCGTTCGCGGCTGAGTGACCACTCAGTCAATACCCCAGTTTTCCGCGAAGCTATTACAAAAAAATGAATAAAAACTTGCATGTATTAGTGCCTGTTTGATTTTGCTTGTATTGCCACTTGTACATTATGTTATTTTTCCCGGGATTGAGTTAAGATTTTCCCCGACTTCCCTTCTTCGTAAAAACCGGGAAATTAAAAACCCTAGACGCAAGCCTCGAATGATTGCATTCACTCAGTGTAATCGCGGTATGAGCCCGAGAGATGTTGTTGACCTGGAGTCGCCCCTAGACTACACCTAAGTTGTTAATGACTTTTTCTGCCAAACACCAATCTTAAATGCTCAGTTTGAAGTATGTGCAAGAATACAATGTTCCTAAAAGTACGATAGGCATCACGCATTAAATAGAAATTGAGCTGTTGATCATAAATTGTTTAAAGAGTCAGCGGTATGGTATGTTGCTTTTGCTAGTATGTAAATGTGTAATGTTTTATTATTCTTTATTAGATTTAAACTTCCAACAAATTTATTTTACAGCCCATCATGTCGTCAATATCAGAAAACATACAGCTTTTTTATGGCTATGCGTTTTCTGATGATGAGTTTGCCCTGTCTGAAGCTGAGAATCACGTAAGAGAGATAGAGGTGGCATGTTCGCAAGTTCTCACCCGAAATCAACTGGGTTAGTGCTGTTCGAGAATAGAAGTTACTTGTTCATTGTGTTGGTGGTCTTATCGCAGAAAATAGCGATTAAAAATTATGTGGTAACCATTGTGATATATCGTTGTAGGGTTGTACTGCTCCCTTCTGTTTGACAAAGATAAAGGAGTTTTGAAGGTTTTGATGAAAAATGTCGCCAAGCCACAGGTAATGTCACGTAAGTTTTTGAAATCTGTCGTATGAAAACTTTGCGATCCCTAATATACCTATTAGAGTCCTGCGCGGGGCGGGTTAACCCGCGCGGGTTGCGGGTACCCGCATTTGCGGGGCGGATGCGGGAACCCGCACTGATATACGTGCGGGTTGAACTTGCTGCGGGCGCGGGTTGAGAAAGTCTTTGTGCGGGTAACTGAGTGTTGAGCCAAAGCAAATGAACTTAATCAGCTCAAAATCGCAAAACACTTGGATGTACTGAAGTTGTTTGCCAGCATTGCGCTTAGGACAGTAGGCCAGCAGCAGTTATAGCATTATGACGTAACAACCCATTGTTGCGACACATTAGCACAGGCTCTTGTTTGGTGGGCAAGTGACCATTTTCCAATGCTACCGTCGTACTTGGTGAGGAATGTGTAGCAGCCCTTCTAGATGGATAAGACGAGGCTTAACGCACAGCTATTCACAACTGGACTGAAACGTGTTTTTTATCACTTCAAATCTGTTGACTGCGAAATATCAGATCGGTGGAAAAGTTTTGGTTTGATTGCCAATGAAAAGAATGGCGGTTTGCTTTTGCTACTTGTTGGACTTGTCTTCGGGTTTTATGATTAGGGCAAGTTTTTGCAACTTTTTTTACAGCTTCGAACAGTTTCTGAAATACGCAGAATTTGTGTAGTACGATGTTTTAAACTGGTTGCAGGAATTTTATATTGCACCTTTTTCTCTTTTACATACAACTTTTTATTGCAACTTTTATCAAGTAGGCCAATTGCGCAAAATGTAAAAGCGCTATTTAAAAAACATGTTTAAGAACTATTTCAGTATAGTTATGCTCTCTTAGATTACCGATTTGAACTGAATAGTGATTTGAAAGCAGTTGTGGAAATGACCCGGACAAACATCAGTGTAGGCCAAATTGTTAAATTGCCAAGCAACTTCATGCAGTGTGGAGCGAAGTTTCAGCATGCTAAGTAAACTGCTGGCAAAAGGCATTTCTCGCCAGATAATGTTTGGAAATATTTAGCATTATATGTAAATAAATCGCTTGAGTAAATCACTGTCGTTTAAAATGCTTGTGCATAAATGCAACTGTTTACTGCAACTTTTGTTAAAAATAAATGCATATTTCTCACGATTTTATTGCAAAAATAACTTGCCCTAGTTATTGAGTTCTTAGTAGTTTTCGGATAGGTGCGGGTTTGAGACTGAAAAAGTGTGGGGCGGGCATAGGCTGGGATGGTCTAAGGGGCGGGGCGAGTGCAGGTTAGAAGTGTGCGGGGCGGGTGCGGGCAAGATTTCTCAAACTCGTGCGGGGCGGGAGCGGACAAAAAAATTCAACCCGCGCAGGACTCTAATGCCTATCTAGTAGTGTATGATTTTTCTGTTTGCAAGTAGAAGATAAAATCATAATATTGGATTATGGTTTAACTGAGGATAAAAAATAGTCCGTCCGTTATTCTAAATAAAGATAGAAGCTTTGCAAGTGTATAATGATTCACTGCGTTGCAGCACAAAGCAATTCGAGAAGCGCTTCTTTCCTTTCTGTCAACCTTTATTCCGCGAGTTGGAGGCTACATCTATCCATACATCAGTGAAGTCAGAAAGAGCTGCATTGTTGTATTCAGAAGTGATCGCTTCGCGAAAAACAAAGTTCGAGCTCTGCAGCTTCTTGTTGAGGTATTCTAATATCAGTTTTTTTTTTAAGGAAAATGTTTGGTACCCCGTAGGGACCCGATGATAATTTTCGCTGATTCTAGGGACCCGATTTTCAATTCTAGGGACCCGAATCGGGTCCCTAAAACACCTTAAAAAACCCTGCTAATACATAACCAACGTCAAATGTGACTACATACAGCTGTGGATTTTCCTGGCGGTGTACTTCTCAGCCTGTTGAATTGGCTCTTGTTTTGTCATGAATTTTCTGATGAAATGAAGCCCATGTCTATCTGTTTAAAACCGCTAGCTCATACCCATGTGTCAGTGCAATCAGGTGCACTTGGGAAAGAAACCACATCTGGTGAAGTTTTATTCTTGACAGGGCTGATGATGAAAACTTCTTTGATCGTTTTTGCGGCATTGTTGCAAGCAATAATTTAATGCTGTACGCTTGCCGGGCGTCATTGCGTTGAAAGATATGCGCATCTCCAGCGTCGTGGAGTTAAGATATGCTTAGGGCGGAAACGTTAGAAGTCATGCATTCTAAAAGCTACTGTATAATCTCGATTTTTGATTCACGGTTAAGTCCACAAATTAAAAGTTAAAGGAAAACCCTCGATAATGAAAATTGCAAGCTCTTGCTTTGCTGTTGAGCTTTTGATGAATCACCCTGCCGCGGTCTGCCTTCATAACGTTGCGATGATTCTCACTACACATGTCCAGTCCAAATTTCAACAACAAGACATGCCATGAGAGTGACAGGCCACATGCGCCGAAGAATGTTTGTGTGATTCATTCACAGCGTTGCTTGAAGTCAGTCGTTCTATAGTTAGTTTTTGGCTTGTGGTGATAACAGCATTCAGGTCATGGCGTGTGTTTGAAAATACATTTCAAGTCTTGCTTTAATTTTTCATCATTTCACCCGTAAGCTTTTGCTTGCAAATTACAGGACTAAAGATGCGTAAATGACGCGAAATCGATTTCCTAGTAAAACACTTTGCGAGGAGAATTAGCAGCGTCACCCTTGTGTATGGTTTGAATATGATGTAAGGTTCGTCGAAATCGTGCCTTAACTTTTATTGCGTATTGCGTTTTTAAGAAGTTTGAAAGTTTACTCCTTTACCCGAAGAACGCGAAAAAGACGCCTAACAGACGAAAATTGAAGCTTGGATATTTACTCCCCGTTTAGCCACTTCACTCTTAAGATCGTAGTGTATCCAAAAACGGCATTCTCGGCCGCGTAGTGTGTGTCTACCGACTGCAATTACCCCTACTGGAAGTGTCTCGTCAGAATGGCTGAGGCCAGAGCCGGCCCTTCCACTAGGCGGCCGCCTAGAGCGCAGCCTCCAGGGGACTCAGAATCCCGATTTTTTCTTGGTTTCCATGTCCCGAATGTTTTGGTGTGACATGTAACGAGGGTGAAAATAATGTAGCTTGCCTAGGGCGCAGAACTGTCTCGGACCGGCCTTGGCTGAGGCCGTTCCTGCACAAAAATATTACGTGGCCCACGATGTTTACCTACTTTCTATGCGTTATTCGTGCATCACAAGCTTGCTCTGAAGTAATTCAATGCTTACGGGTTGGTCTGACTACTTTTTGTACGTAGTTTGTCACTGAAAAAAGCGATTGCATATAATGCCAAGATATGCAGCTGCTGACCTTGTGTTCACACAGACACTCACCATACATTTGAGGTGACACCATTGAAACTTATGCAGTGGTGACGAAGTTCGATCTGTCAGCTGGTGCATGTCATTCAGTGGTGATGGAAAATATGCGAGTTTATGTCTCTGCGTTCGTTAGGCGGTCAGGCTTGATATCCTACGTCGCTTGTTGCCTGAAAATAACTATTTGTATCGCTGATGAACGAAACAACGCAAATCAATCGAATGTTCAAGACTGGTGTACTATTTGAAAAACCTTCTGGCCTCATGGCCATTACGAAACTCTGACGTACAAAAGTTTTTATGCGGTAAATCTAACATGCGTTTTTGCTGTATCGGTGTTTTTAATTAGTTGCATTCCATGGGCAAAACGTACTGTCACAAAGTTTTTGCGAAAATGTATAGCATATTTCAGTCTCAAAAACTGCCTATTTTCGACGGGAAAAAGGTGAAAAACTGCATTGCAATTCAGCAAACCAAGCTGTCGTTTACATGATTTGATGACAGAACTGCTGTCATACGAAACACTGAAACAGTTTTGGAATGCTTGATTAAGACCAACTGCCATGTGCTCTACATTGAACGTTTACATGGGGCAATCGTTCCAAGAAGACTAAAAGTACACGAATTGCAAACCATTCCTGCTACTTCTCTGCTGGAACGTTTTTGTTGGAAGACATTTGCATTTGAAATATATTACTGCAGTTATTATCGAAACGGGGGTGCTCAGTAAACGAAGATGAAATCAGAAGAATAGTGGACACCTTGTTCGAGGAGCTTGCGTCGTCTCGGAGTTCTTCCACAGGTAATATATCTTTACAAATTTATTCGTGAACATCAGTAATAGACACGAGCAGTCATTGCAAAACACTTTCCGTTCTTAGATCTTTGCTACTAATATGATGACTGCATACGTGCACGTTGTACAGCAAGCCTCACTATTTTCTCAGCACCAGGGATTGTTGCTGTTTTTGGAGGGGTGTGACGGGTCATTCGTGTTTCTGCGTTGAAAGAGCGCATATTGAATTGTTCCTGCTTCACTGCAAACATGTTAAGCAACGTGTAGGGATATATGTTGGAACATTGACGAAAATAAACATTTTTAGAAGAGTCTTGATTTATAGCTCGAGTTGTGCCAGAATTTTGTCACTCCAGAGCGTTGTTGATTTTTTTAGAAAATTCGCGACCCAGCTAAACATGCGTTTCAGAAAGCGTGTACAGAAAAGATTTCTCTAGTATCCTCGAAATAAATCATGTCGAGTTGTGTGTTAGCAATTCGACTAAGCAATGTGAAGCGTCAGATAAAAGTTGTCAGTTTATTATTTTCTTTACACTAAACGAAATTTCAGGAAACATAATCTGACTTTCTTCTCTCTTTCTATCGCTTGAAGGATGCTTTTCCTCGCACGTCGCTGCAAACTCCTGATAAGCATTGTAGTGACGTAGACAGAGTGATGGGTAACCTATAAGTACCACCTTCTCGTTGTGATTTGATAACTCCGTTGGATGGTTTCTGTTCAGTGTTGACTGCTTTTGGAATTGCTAGTCCCAATACATGAACCTACACTTACTCCAGCTGGAGCTGGTAGATACACGACTTGGAGCTGCGCTCTGTGGAGTCTGTATACTATGCGCAATAATGCTACAAGACTGGATTCTGTGCGTAACCAATGCTTTCATTGCCTGTTCCGCCAACAGCGGAATGTTTTGTCCGGTTGTTAAAGCTCATCTTGCACATTATAATGATTTCATAAAAAGCGTATGAGTGCTTTGTTGTTGATAACGTTTGCTTCTCAGCTGGCAAGAGAAGACTCTTAGTTGACCACCACCCAATCCACCAAGCTGCTAGTAGCAGTGTCTGTGCCACTGATAGTGGCATTACAAGCAAAAGTTATTGAGAAGTGAAGGTATTACCCAGGGGCGCAGCCAGGAATTTTCTAAGGGACGGGCTGAAGTTATGGAAGCAAAAGCCTTGAAAAGGAAAAATTGCTTGTGATTAGAATAGTCAAGGAAAGCACGTAATTTGTAGATAAACAATTGACTGTACTCACCACGAAAACTGGGGGTCATTCCAACTAACCTGCCATCTTGTTTCTTTGATATTCTTTCTGACGACCACAAAACTCGACAAACTTGATTACATGTCTCAGGCGAGTTTTGTTTTGATCTATGATCTTTTTTCTACTGTCGGAAAGCATATTTCTCGCGTCCACGTTTCCTTCATTTTTGCAAAGTTTAATAAACACATCAAACTTATCTGCGCAAAACTTGTCTTCTT
>Ga0210059_1003132_pt1 | contig 26345 bp, 19 predicted proteins | sample Ectturendosymbi2_FD_188042 | JGI IMG/M metagenome (GOLD analysis project Ga0210059, IMG submission 188042) | Ecteinascidia turbinata endosymbiont from Florida, USA - Sample 2 (SPAdes) (version 2) | ecosystem: Host-associated > Tunicates > Ascidians > Unclassified | place: Key West, Florida... | reverse complement strand
TTCGGGGCTTGTATCACTGAAATTTCCATTTGCTCCTTCTGGTTGGCACTATCGTTGCTCCGTGACGTTGGCTACGCAACAATGAATGAGAGTTCTCATGGGAGCTCGTCTATTGTTACGTAACCCACGTCATAGAACAATGATAACGCCAGTTAATCCTCCATGTCTTAGGCTCATTCATATTAGCCCGAGTTACCAGACAGTTTATCGTTTGTTTTAAATTATTCTGGAATGGGTACTGTCCATTGGGTTGGAATTCAAATCCAATGTTCTATGCAAACCCATTGCTTCAAAAATACATTCAATCTGATATGAATTAAATTGAAAAATACTTAATTGCAGAGGGCAGCTCGGGCTCCAATGGATGAGCTCGAGTAAAGAGCGAGCGAACGTATTCGAGAAAGCCGTTGTTGTGAACGATATTTTTGATTCATGTCACCTGCAAATTGAACGTGGAAGACCAACATGAAACGAAAATATATGAACACTGACAAGGCCCAATGGAAAGGGCCAGAGTTAACAACCTTAATCAGTGAAATGGGTGGTAGCACAAACATGCAAAGCATGCAAGCTCGTGTTCTACAATATAAAGCGTAGTTGAAAGCTCGGGTTGATCCCGAGTGCTGGAATCACCACTGCCGACACATGATTTAAATGTTTTTGCACTAAGACTTTCCCCCGCAAACACGTGCTGGTGTTGGTTGACTTGTCAACACTCGGCATTCCACAGACCGACTCGATTTGAATGACACAGACCGACTCGATTTGAATAAGTGGCAACTAAAAAAAACGCACTGTGACCTTAATCCCCAGTAAAATAGACACTCGGATTTTGTTGCGTTATCAGGTAGCCTTGCACTTTATTGCGCAGCATCGGCGAAGCACGATGACTGTCTGATCGCGAACGATAATCCCGACCTATGGTTTCTGGTCATACTTCTCCTACTGGTTCGCAACAATGTGATCCAATTAGTTGAAGACAACACAGCAGATTCCCTTGGTCTTCTACGTACAGTAGCAAACTTCTTTAAAACGTTAAACAGACAAATAAGTTTCTTAAAACAAACAAGTATTCCTTAAAACGCACAAATGAATTTCGGTTCTTTTATCGTACAATTCCAATCGTTTTTGGAAGTTCTATCGCAACATTTTTGTGTTAAAAAATCCATGTTGACTAATTCTCAAACCTTGCAAGTTTGTTATATCTAAGTGAAAGCAGTGTAGTATGAAGTGTTTAGATAACGAAGAGAAAAGTGAATGCTCCCAAGTGGTTAAGCTAAAACTTAAACTAATTTGTTTTACTTTCTTGGTTGGTAGTTTGTGGATTTTGACCTCTATAAGAGCTTACTTGTAACATGGTCATTTGGCCATCTAAGGAAAAATATAGCGACACATGTACATTCAACAGAGCTGAAGCTTGACAGCGTTCGACTGTAAAAAGTTGTTTCAATGAAGTAATTTGAGAGAGTATGCCCGAGCGAGTTTATCAACCGTGTTGTGCAATATGTGCACATGCTCGCCGGTAGAATGCATACATTTTTCAATTTTACCTGTTTACTGATATCGTTTGCAAGGTATCCGCTTTAAAATCGATTATTTATCAGCCTTCTCTAATAATTTTAATTGTTTTTTTTAGATGAGTACTTTTTTCTGTAAAATTAAAAGACTAACTTCTGCTTGATCGTATTTTGCAAAAGTGAGAGATGAACGTGCATTTACATCGCTTTGAAACAAGTTTCCGTATCCCTGAAAAGTGCAAGTAGGGTTTATGAATTCATCTGAAAAGAATTATCACTTTAAGTAACTAATACAGCTAAAGGTCGGAGTCGGTCTGGAGTTGGAGTCGGATAATCGAAATTGCCAGGAGTTGGAGTCGGATGACAGGACTTCTGACTCCACAGCCCTGCTCAACATGCACAGACTGCACGTCCTTTTTTAGTGGGACCCATTCATCAACACATTTTACGAGCTGTGGGCTTACAAACTTCGCTGGTTCATCTCTGGAATAGAAGAGCTTCCACCCATCATCCAGCTCTTGTAGTGTTAGAACTACAACACGAAGCTGAAGAGATGCCAAATGACATGTATAATTTGTCATCCTCTACAAGTTTTCACTCTTACCCTGTGAGTGAAGTGATGTTTTAGTTTCTAATTAGTAGATTATGGCAAGATCACTGTTTACACATGTCTCTCACGTCTCACAGAGTAGAAGCACTCTATGCTTTCCTCATTCGCTTCTGCTGATATGTAGTGGGTGCAATGTGGTGTCTTCATATTGCTGGTGGGGGAGACAGATGTACATCGTTTGAACGGGCTCCTCTGTCTGTTCATCAGGTACACAAAGACTGATGTGCAATGGGTTTGATTAATTTTGCACATTTCATGGTTGTAACTGCCCAAATTATACGCTATGAAAGCATTCCTAGTTATTACAGCAATGTCAGTGACCTTAGTTCCTTTACTATATTAGTCATCACTATTCACATTATGTCAGCAATGTCAGTGCTCTTCCAATATATACCAAAGTTCTTTCACTTGTAATGAAAATCACGGCCAATGAAAACGATATCAACAACAAATTACAGACATTTTGGTAACTTCTTTCAATTGTATCATCACCATTGTGGAAGTGAAACAACAGATCAGGCTGTTTATACTCTGTAGCATATTATGTCCCGCAAACTGTATATATGGTCATTTGTAATAACTTTTGTACACAAAGTAGGTGTTTACATGCATAAGACTTTATCAATACATGCCATTTTTTCCAGACTACTGTGCTCCATCTTTAGGTTTCATTCTTTGCTGCATTTTTTGTAAAATCTTATTTCTGTGTTTTGTAATGTAACAATTACTTTTAGAGCCCATGAGTCTTAGTCGTATTTGAGCATTAAAGCAAAAGCCAGGGTACAAATTACGTTAGAAGAAACCATGAACTTTGCACATAAGTTTTCTGTACTTTAGTCAGTTCACCAACATGTGGCATGTGGCTGTTTGTAATCACAGGATATTCACTGAATCATAAACATCTAGGATCCAGGTGGATTTACCTTTAAGACCTGCATAAGCCACTTTTTACCACCACGTTACAACTCCATAACTTGCCAGCTGATTGAGCTAGACAGCTGTTCAAACCCTCAAAAGATGTGGCAAGTCTTCTATTTTGGATTTTATAAAAATTGAGAAGTTTTAGATTTTATTTTTTTTGTGGGTGATGTCATAAGTGGGATAGGTTTTGGCGTTTTTGGCCCAGGTTACTGGTCCCTGGGTCTCAACCACAAGAGACAATTTTTTGACTCAAGTTTTTATTGGAAACTAGGCTATAACTGAATCGTTACAGCCCTTCATTGGCTTTCTAGCATTTCTGGTTCAAAAGTTATGGCTTAAAAACAACAAATAAATTAATTAAAATCGTAATTAATCAGTTATCGATTTTTTGGCCATAACTTTTGAACCACAAATACTAGATAGCAAATCAAAAAAACCCGAAAACATTTCTTAATCAAATTTGAGTTTTAAAGAATGCCCACTGAAAACAGATCTAAGCAAACTCATTTCTTTTTCTGTATTACTGTATGTCATGGTGTTGAGTTTATGAAAACACTGCGATCTTAGACGTTTTCACAAATTTGATGTGAGCACACTGTTGCTTAATTTCTATGCCAGTGGTTTTTAACCTGGGGTAAATTTCATCTTTCAAGAGGTAAATTTGCTGTACCATAAATTGCAGTCAATGTAAATTTTCATAAATCATTCTAAACTGTAACTGTAATAGTTTGTTAATTTTGTATTTTCAATAAGTTAGCACCATTGAGTGTATTGGGGATAAATCTGGTAATCTTGTTTGATAAATGGGTAAGATATGTAAAAAAGGTTGTGAACCACTGGTCAATGCTATGCACAGGAGCTTCTGTTTCTAAAGGCATTCTTTGTTTCCACAGTTTTTGAGCAGTTAGTTATAATGCCATGATAGCATATGTACAAAGATATTTTAGGACTTTTTGTGCAAGGATCTGTACATGCAATTTTATAGACAACAGGAGTTTCTTACATATATTTGTGTATTTTAATGTTCTAGAATATAATTTTTATTGCATAATGATGTACAGAATATTCCTTGCCAAATTATATCTACAGTTCTTAACACATCCCTGTGGTTTCAAATGTCATACATTTTGGTCGAATTCTACTTCAATAACTCCATCACCAGCTAGTTGTGCATGGCTATTGTGATATACTCAGGCTTTACGGATTGACAAGGTGCTTTTCCGCATACAAAAGCAATGTTTTCTTTTGTATCTTGCCTAACTGCAGTTTAATAAAATGCAAGGCATTTAATGGGTTTGCTCCATGCACTATATCCACCACAGTATGTCATTGGTAAAAATGTTTCGTAAAAAAGGTGGCCATGCGTTTATTTTATCAAATGCTTTTTGTACTGTTACAAATATTTAGCTTTCCTCCATTGTGAAACAATAAATGTTTGGCGATTATATAACACACTTGACCTTATCTGAAAAAGTGAAGAATGTGACCCATTTTGCCAGGGTATGGACAAAAATGCCAGGTCATTGCTAGGTCTTGCTTGTCATATCTGTTTTTACACTTTGCATGCTTGTGTTTGGGCTGACTAAGGTGGAATGTGACTGTGCAACTTTTGCAATTCTTCATCCATGCTATGACTTGACTTGTCAGTCACTATAAACTTCATGTAATGGATTGCTTTGTGCAGTCCCTTTCTAATGGATACAGGTACTTCAACACTTGATTCTTTCAAAACATATGGTTAACATTTCCTGGTGACTCTCAGAATGTAATAAAATTTCAATCGTGATTTCATTAATCCCAGATATTTTAAATACAACTGCTTATTAAAAATTCACATCACTTACATTCATTTAAAATTAGAAATCACCGGGTTTCATTGCACAATTCAATCTATGATTTTGAGTAATAGGTATGCTATGAATATGCAGAAAATTTTTGTAAAAGTTGTAAAAAAATGGAATTGGTTTCTACCTCCACACATTTGATTTAGTTTGTTTCCTGCCTAAGTAATATGCATATCTGTTGAAAATAGTTATAAAGATGTGGTGGCTATGGCTTTTTTGCCTGCGTTTTCTGAAACTCATCCTGAAGTTGTTGCACTGTTTGTGTGCTGTGGATACTTGAGTCCAGTGCCAGTTGATCTTTTTTCTCCACTCCTGCCCTGCACCTGCATAATTTGAGAAATCTTGCCTGCTCCCACCCAGTGCACTTTTAGCCTGCATTGTCCCGCACCATTTCCGTCCCATATCTGCATCTGCCAGTGTGTCTGAAGCCACTAAAAACTCATGCATTGCATTTCAATGCTAGTGGCAATCTATTCAGTGGTTCATATGAAAGACAACAGAAGCTCTTAAGTACTGTAAAGTAAAAGCGTGAAACTTTTTGATCAACCTTAAGTGCTTTTTTTCAGCTTTGAGAGCACTGTTAAAAAAAATATATATGTTGTTCACTGACAAACTCTTTAAATTAGCTCTTCTGCTATTCATGACATGCCCAGCGGTACTAAACACATGTTCATTAGCTTAGCAGAACTAGTTGCCATCACTCACACATATTTCTTGTGAGATCTCTGAGATCTAGAAACTCCAATCTGGGGTCTCACAACCTTTGATGTATCACAACCCTTATATCACAAGCTCCCTATAACATCGGATTTCTTGCTGATGTCACTTCACATGCATTGAGTCAACATTCAATAACCTGCACAAAGAAATTTTTAACTTGCAGCCATTCTGCACCAAGTTCAACCTATGCCTACCCCACACCCAAACAGTAAATGTGGGCACCCTTAACCCACATGGGTTAACCTGCCCCATGCAGGACTTTAGTTGACACTGCAGTTTTTCACTGCTGGCTTTTTATGTTTAATAGCTATGTTGCATATAGCCTTTGTTGACTTCACATCATTCTAAAATGAATGTCAAGTTTAATATTGCCAGTCATTTTGTATAGAGGTTGAGTGATACAAACAGTGCTAATCTCAAATGCAAGATGTTTGAAACTGGTTTCATGCAAGATCAGTGACCAACATTTTCAAATATCCTTGAAAGCTTTTGGGTGTGGTGGTAGTTAATGTTCATGGAAAACGGTTAGTCAGGGTAAATTGCTATTAACTAACATGCATGGTGTGTTTAGTTGTGTAACTGCATGTGGTGGTGAAAAACAACTGGCTGTTCTTTGTTCTTTAACTGGTTGTTCTTTAATTTTTGGTGGTTGATAGTTTTGCAACTTCTCTGTTGGTGTGGCATTGCATATGCAATTCACCATGAACTGGATGTGCACAAAAAAGAGCACCCATGTGTAAGTGATGTGAACATACAATAATATAGTGATAGTGGTGCACGATCTCTATTGTTGCTGTAGTGGGAAGCTTTGTGCACTTGTTGCGATCAGGCAATTGTCATATAAGAATTATACAATGGGTGATGCACAGAAGTGAAAGATGACTCTGGCCAGGGGCGCACGCAGGACGTCTGTTTGGCTGTCATGACAAGCCCCTTTGTGCCACAGGTAGGCTACTCAGCATTAAAGCCGATGATAAAATATCAAGCACTGTCACTGCACTTCTCTAATGCGGGTGGTTTGGAACAGGCAACAGCCTACATTTCCCTTCTAATGTTGCATAGTACTATTACGAAACAAGGTCCCTGCCTTGTCTAAATGGCGCCTGTGCAATGACATGAAACAATTCACGTTTTTGAACACTTTAACTTGATATTGCGTTGAACGCACGTGTTTCTGAATTTCCTTCTCTGGCAGTGCCAACTCCAATGCAAACAAAGCTGTCAGCAGCTCGTACACTGCCACGCACACGCAAAACTGTTTTGTAATATTTTGCTTCATGGCGAGAAGACAGTGTCCAATCGCGATCGTTTTGTTTTGCAGTTTTGGCCTAAATTTTATATGCTGTTTACATCGACTAGGTTACCACTAAATTAAATAAGTTTAGGCCTTCCTCAGCGTCACGCCAAGTAATGCAGGTTTGTTTCAACTTAGCTATAGCTTTATGAGGAATTTCTCATAATGATGAAAGGCATGACAGCTAGCCTCAGAAATTGTGGTCGCATTATCTGAACAAAATATCAGTCAAGCGTCGTATTTCGAAAATAGCCTTTCTTGAATTAAAAATCTGAGTCTCAGAAGACTCCGATTTTAGCCTAGGTTCCAATAAAAACTTGAGTGAAATACTTGCATCTAGTGATTGGGCACAGGGCCAAGTAACCTGAGCAAAAATGGCCAGAAACCTACCCCACTTATGACATCACCCATTAAAAACCGATACCCAAAACCAATTATTTTTTTTAGTGCAAACTAGAAGATTCACCAAGTCTTTGAGGATTTGGACAGCTCTCTAGCATAATTGACTGGTGAGTTATGGAATTGTAAATTACTGGATCAGTGTGTGATTTCAATGTTTGATATACTCACACACCAGCTGCAAACGTGTTAATATTCCACAATAAATGTTAAATGTTTGGTGCTAAATATTGGGGAAGCTAGTGAGGGAGCTTCAGTATTAATCCTTATGCTACAGGAAAACCACTATGTGGCTGTGAATCACATTTTTGGTCAATATTTCACATTTGCTACACACTTATCTGCATGCATTTTGAAACCATTTGTTAGTGGAAATGTAGTGAGTAAGCCAAAAACAAAAAACAAGTGAATTGCTCCTTGCATGATTTGGGGAATTTTTTTGCCTTAGATGTGTTATATCCATTGCCTTTTTGATAGTAACTCAAGAACCGTTGGTGGTAGAGAGACTGTCAAAATAAAGAAATGCACCTTTGCCTTTGAAACTTTTGAGAAAAATGAGTTTTTTGTTAGCATAGACGCAACTATTTGTTTTATATAATATGTTACTAAAAGCAGTAGTAACTTTTTTCCTATTAACACTTCTATTACTGGGTAGTTTCCCTGCCATGATATCCACCGTTACCAGGTGGTATTGGCAAGAATTCATATGCCTTCTGCTTGTGCAGAAGGTAGATACTGCTAGGCGTTTCCAGCTTTAGGCTGAAACAGTAAACCTGGCAAACGTTTTGTTGCCTTTACACTAATCAGCTGCCAACATATCCCAATCATTTCCAAAACATTTTAGGCTACATGCTACTGAAACAAGCCTGGGCCTACCAGTCACTTTGTTTTACAAAGGTTCCATTTTTAGGATGTAAAAGTACCTAACCATGGCATTAAGCAATTAAACTTTATCAACATGCCTAAATATACTTACAGAAATGTTTCTAACACACGATTACATGCTTTCCTAGCATTTAGCAGCATCTCAAAGCATTTTCATCACACAAATTGCAGTCCTGGTCCAGTGGACCTGGTCCCATCTAGGTGGACCAACTTGAAAGTATCATGCTTTTACACAGCCCCTGGACCACATAGCGTTGCAGTCTAATTCAAAAACCTAATGTTACTTAAACTCAGCATAGAACCACTTTTTTAGACCGTTTCTAGCAACGAAATTTTAAAACATGTAAAAATACACTGGTGGGAACTTTTGAATGCTAAAATGTATATTTACATCACTTGAGAACAGTGGACAGCATACCAAGTAGATCTGTGTTGCCCTAGAGTGAAAGTGTTAATATTTTTACTTCAAATTTGATAGGAAGGTTTAAGATCTTACATGCATGAACCTATACTGTGATTTTCAGATAGTTCCCATTTGTAGAGTTAAAAGCTCTGTTTTCTATAAGCTTTCGACGAATCAGCCAACTGTGTTCTGCTTTCATCTTTTTGCGATGATTCAAACTTGCACAAATCTATGTCCTTAATCATAGAATTTTATTTGAATAAGGACTATGGATGCATAATTTTATGTGAAATCCATTTCCTATTAAAATATTACTGATCAATTTCTTGCTTACCCCTGTTGTGGAGAGTACTTCAGTGTAGCAAGAATCATGAAGCCTCAAAGATAAAAAATGAAAAAATACCTTCAATTTTAGGACGTTTAACCCCTTGAGTAAAAAAAAAAACAGAGCTAAGGACAAAATCTTCTTTTGTAAAGATGATCGTGTGTATAAAATTTCTCAAAGTACTAATTATTCTAACATGCATAGTTTTAGCTGCACAGCTTATAGAAGGCAGTCAGGGCTGCATCTAGGGGGTCTGTTTGGCTGTCATGACAGACCCCTTTGCACCGCAGGTACTCAGCATTAAAGCCGATAAAATATCAAACGCTGCCACTGCAGGTCTATAATGCGGCTGTTTTGGAACAGGCAACAGCCTACATTTCCCTTGTAACGTTGTGTAGTGCTATTACGAAACAACAATGTTAGTGCCTTGTCTAAATAGCGCCTGTCCAATGACTTGAAACAATCCACGTTTTTGAACACTCGAAATTGATATTGCGTTGCGTGCATGTGTTTCTGAATTTCCTCCTCTGGCAGTGCCGGCTCTAATGCTGTCAGAATCTCATATACTGCCACGCACACGCAGGAGCTGTTTTGCAATATTTCACTTCATGACGAGAGGACAGTCGCCAATCACGATCGTATTTTTTCGTTTCCACTGAAACTATATTTTTATAAGCAACTTCTCATATTGGAAGGCATGACAGCTAGCCTCAAATTGTAGCCGCATTATCTGAAAAAAATATCAGTGAAGCGTCGTATTTCGAGAATAGCCTTTTCAGAATTAAGCAGTTAACAATGGTGTTTACTGCGCTAGAAGTCCTATATTGATTTCGAGTAATTCACTTTTACATTACGATGCAAAGTAATCAGAGCAATTGCAAATTCAATTGTTCTTCTCCGCAGTGATTTTGCAAGTGTATTTGTAAAAATACGCTCCATAGATGAAGTTGTGAACCTGGTTGTCAGCATTGATTTCATAAGTGTATGTACATTCGGATAAACAGCTCTCATTGCTGTATGATTGTGACATTTGCTGAATGTTCGACAAGCTAAGTATCTTTTCAGCACCATATTTGTAGGAACAAACAGCGATTGTGATGTAATAAATGCGCTGTGCCCGAAAACAATGATAACTTGGAAATTTTTTTCATATGTGTTTTGACAATGAGATTAATACCACTATCTATTCCAAATACAGTCGGACCTATTTGTCTGAACTCAGATCAACCGGAATCCCTGCTATCCGAAACAAATGCTAAGAACAGATTTTCTCGAATGCATTTCACCCCTGTAATCTGGAAACCTCGCTGTCTGACACCGACTTGGAAATTTAGGAACGAATATGTCAGATCAATAGAAAAAAAAATCCTAAACCAGATTATGCCAACTGTTACTTAGTTGTTTATTAAATCACAATGGAATGGTGAAAGTTAATTTTCTACGCACAATGAATGCAACAGTGGCAGACCCTGCAGGATGCAGTTATAGACCTCGCGTTTAGATCTCATTCTGAATGCATACTTGCTTATGTATACGGATCTCCTAATGAACAAAAACAACTATGAGAGTTTCATTTGCTCATGTATCACATGCAGTCTACATATTTGCTTAAGTTGACAGTTCGTCTGAGACTACTCTACAGTTTGTTTCTGCTTCCCCTTTGAACGTTTGCTTAGGCCAGGCCCGTAGCCTAGTTCTAAAGGTTTTGGGAGGCACAAAACATTTTTAGGGGGTCAAGACTTCTGTTTTTATTATATTTTTTACTAAAAAATTTTCTTGGCAAAACAGAATGTGGAGCACAAAAAAATTTAAGGGGGGATTGCCCCCAATGCCCACCGTGACTACAGGTCTGATTCCGATTTTCCAGATACCTCGCTAAAGTGACATTATTTGACGAACAAAGTAGTTTGGATAAACGAGGTCTGACTCTAGTTACCAAATTTTTGGGACCATAAGGCACAGTATCAAAAATTGAAAGCTAGCTGTTCTTCTTTCATACATAAAGCGCACCGGATTATAAGGTGCTTAAATGAAGCAAAACTTAGATTTATAAGCCAAAATGTATTCAACTCTTTCCCAATAACTCCTGAGTGCTGAGTCGCCCGGGTGCCTGAGTCGTCACTGGGAGTTTAATCTGTCATTACATACGAGGGAGTTTAATCTGTCACACATGCCTAATCTGCCAGACATTAATAGAATAAAATAAAAGTTGTGCGCGTGTTTGATTCAGCATGCGCCAATGTAGTCAGGAGCCTCGCCGAGTTATACTATCTGTGGTATGTGCAAGCTACTCTCGTGTGCTGCTCATTGCAATTATTGTTGGTTTATTATGTCTGTTTACAAACAAATCGTAACTAGCAATTAAAACAAATGGTACCGCTTACCACATAAAATTGGTTTCAGATGAGAAAGTGCAACCAGATTCATACATTGGCCGCACTTTCAATTTTTGAGAATATTAAAAGATTTTAAGTGCGCCTTATGGTCCGAAAAATACAGTAGTTGCCCTGATTTGTTTGCAGGCAATCATCTGCTTACCGCGCACACAAAAACTGTGAGTGAATGTTATGTCATAGAGCAGTTTATGGGGACAATTGTGGAGTGGTATGAGTATTGCCTACTACTTGATGCAGTCAGAGGGCTGCACATCCTAAGGAAGAGTACAGAGAATTTGCATTAATTAATCATAGACGAAGTAGCAACTTCAGTTTCTGAAATTTGGCAAATTTGCAAAATTCATCAGTCGATTTCTAGTCTCAAGAGAAGATGTAGTATTATGCTGAAAAGTGATCAAAAACTGCTCTTCCGCAATAGACCCCTTTTTTCCAGGCTAGATGTGCCACTGAAGACAGTCAATAGATTTTTTTGCAAAAAGAAAAAATTGTTTATTTCCTTGTATTATGTGACAGCAATGTCACACATGTGCAAAATCGACATAAGATGTGCTCGACTGTACCCTTTCCAACTGTGTCTAAAATTTTGATATAGCGCTTACGGTTTTTGTGAGTTATGACTAAATAAGAGTGATTCAAAGCCACTGCAGTGGCTTTCCCGTCCTTAAAGGGTCACTGTATTGTCTTGTAGATGAGATGATTTATTGAGTTAGCCAAGGTTCAAAACATTGCTTAATTGTTATAAATGACAAATAGTGGTTAATAGTATTGCTATTGGTCATTATTATGCATTAAGCTTTAAGGTCATTATTATGCATTGATTAAGGTCATTATTATGCATTCTTCATATTGTTGTTCTTTATGGAAAAGCCTTCTGTAACAGCATGCTACTTACTTCTTGTAAGCTTCACATGTTTTTGTGTAAGTGAATAAAATTATGTACTTATACAACATTTTTGAATATTTGAACCAAATATTGCTTTTTTGAATTGGATTGCTTGAGGAAGCAAAGAATAACAATGACCTTTTCTATATTTGAATTACCTGCGCTGGAAGTTTCAAATAATTTTGGAAACAGGCTTTTACCTTGCCCGTCCTAGTGAGTGGTGTTACTTCAATTGGTGTCACCAATTACAGTGCTGCTAAGCATCAACCATTCTAATGGAGCAGTTTTTGTGAACCAGCCCAAAACAATTTCCTTTTCATAACATCTAATCAGTTGGGAATATGCTAGAATTCTACCTCTTAATTTTTCCATTTTTGGTGTTAATCAGCTTGTTACATTATTTTAGAAACCCTTCAGGTAACGTGGGTTGCTAAGTGTGGCATTTAGTGTGCATGGTGTTAAAGCCAAATAGTTCATGTAATGCTCCTAAACTCTGCGGCTATGTCTAGCAAGCCATGTCTGTTATGTTTGAGGTAACTTTTATTATACCCTAAGGGCATACTGATAGCTAGGACCTGAATTGTGCTACTGAGTATTGTATCTAGTGTGACAGCAGATTGCTTCATGTAGTGCTGGTTTCTTGCGTTGCTGCAATGAGTTATTTTTAATCATGTTGTACTAAGCTCTGTATGTAGCAATGAACTTGGCAACAAGTTCAGAAACATCTTAAATAAATTTTGATACAAATCAGTTGTACTACTGGTTTTGTGCATAATGAAGGATTTTCCATGCTTTAATGTGCTAAAGAGTAGTATGAACCCCTGAGTTATTTGTGTTAAACCCTAAACATGTATTAAAGGGTTTAGGGTTAAAACCTAAACATGTATAGTAGCTATGGATATATAAATAGTAACCCATGAGGTAGTTTTAGTGACTGTTGGTAGTTATAGAAATCTGGTGCAGAAGAGGCAAAAACATAATTGCAGTTGTCTGGCTTAAGTCACTAAGTGTCATTTTTAAAGCAACCATTTAAAGCTGACATACTGTCTGAATGAAAAATAGCAATGCTTTCTTAACTGTATAGGTAATCAAAGAAGTGGCTTGATATTTGAAGTGTATTTGTTTAAAATGTTGTGCAATACTTTTCATAAGAAGCACCACTACAGATTCATGTTACGCTACATGTTACCAGCAAGATCAAAGAGAAACAGGAGAAATGTGGGTTATGTTTTTCCAAATAACTATTGATTCTAAAGCTCATGTGTTGTTTGTCAAATAGAAGTGGTGCAGGTTTTTTCTTGGGCATTATGGTTTTGATTATAACAGTTAAGGAAACTTTGGTATTGAATCACTTGGTTTCAGATTCCAGTTTCTTCCTAATGGTTATCTCCCTGTATAAATCATTGTGCTTCATGGGTTGGAAAGAAAATGGATGCAATTAACTACAAAACATCTGGATATTAGTCACACATCTACCAAGTAGCAACTTGGATTTGCATTATGATTTAACATTTTTTAATCTCTCCATGTATAAAGATTAAGTACTTTGAAAGACAATAATGTTGTTGTTGACACTTCTATCAAAACAGGATGCTGAACATTTTCTTGAAAGCTTAGGAAAATAATACCTATTTATATAATATTTATTATCATCAACCTTATCAATTTTATTTGCTGTTCTGCAAGTAGGAATTGTAGGATAACTTTGAAATTTTTGTTACTTGCAAGTTGTACAGTATGTGGCATCAACTCACATAGTACAGTACAGATGAATCTAGAAAAAAATTTTTAGTTTTGGGTTTTTTTTTTGTGGGTGACATCATGAGTAGGTTTAGGCCTATTTGGCTGAGGTCATTGGGCCCTGGGCCCAAACTGTTAGATGGAAGTATTTCGCTAATGTTTTTAGTGGAAACTAGGCTAAAATCTGAGTCTTTAGAGCTCTTGACTTTCTAGGGTTTCGGGTTCAAAAGTTATTGCCTAAAAACAACAAAATAATTAATTCATCCCTTAATTAGATAATTAATTTATTGTTTTTAGGCCATTCCACTTATGTCACCCACAGCACAAAATAGTAAGACAGTTTTTTTGTTTTTAATTAAGTTACTCATTAAGTCTCAAACTCATTTGAGATATAAGTATGCACATATCAGTCTCTAAAATTCACAACAATTTATGGGCAAGTTTTTTTGTTGTCTTAATTTTAAAAGTTAGCCAAATCAGAGATTTTAAAAGTTTTGTGTGTTTTTATTAGAGGTAATGTGTAGGGTGGATAATTCGTAAATGCTATCCTGATGATGAAAGGGCGGTATGGATCATTGACTTCCACACTTGGAGGTTCTGCCTCTCCACTTTTGACTCCTGATCGTGCAAGTCTGAGTGAAGATACTACATCACCAGATCCTGTCCTTGATGTACAGTTTCATTTTCAAATTGGATTTCATCGAGAACCAATAATAGCCCGAAGAAGTGACCTTTCTTTACATGCTCTTAAAGAACTGGCATGCCAAGTTTTAGAGAAGCAGGTGTAGTGTGTTTCCTTATACTAAAATCAACATCAGATACCTGCATAACAAAACTTTTTTTGATAAAATTTCACTGAAGCAAAGCAATTATATTTTCGTAGAGAAATGATTTAATAAAAAGTTTTGTGTTAATACTGTATTGCAAAAATGTTGCATTTTCCAGTGTATTTATATCTATGAGCGATTCATACATGCTCTTGGTTGGACTTTTAAAAGTTGGAATTATATGTCTATCTAGGTTTCCTTCAGACTACCTTTTTCAGCTATATTGTTAAACTGCTAGATTAACTTAAACTAAAATGTTCAAAAAATAAGGAAGTACATTTTTATTTCAGCTTTTGCCTGTTCACAAATTAGCTTGTTTTAAAAAGTTTTAATTTTTGTTCAACATTTTAAAAATTACATGGAATCAAACTTATATTCAAATAGTGTTATCTTTGCCAACAAGGGCACAACAAAACAGTAAGACGAGAACATTAACGATATTTCAGAAATGTTGGCAGAGAAATATGTGCTGCTCTTTGCAAAATTAATACTGACTGGATAGAGTACACACAAAGCTAAAAAGCATTTAGAATTGCTGTTTTCTGCCTGTATTTAATTGCATTGCTTCACTGATATCCAGTTCTTTATGCATACAGGAGATAACCATAAAAATTAGTTTCTGTGGCATACCAAGCAGTTTAGCTAAATGTTTTTGTTTAACAAAGCAATATCTAAATATGCCTTGCAAGTTCTGAATAGAAAAATCAAGATATGCATAGATTTCTATGCAGTGGCATGCAGAAGTCTGGTGATGCCCAGGGTGACTGCTTGATTGAATGCCTCCCTACCAAATTATAGTATTGTGCAGGGACGTTTGGTAGTCATTGCTACTGGACATATGCTGTTTGTGATGTCACAATATGATGTTATATTCACATTTGCAAACCAACATTTTGGCAGAGTTTTTTTACACAACATGCACACTATTAAACACGCACTCTCCCTACTTGTTGTACATTGTGTCACTGATTCAGCACTCCAATTTAGGAGACCAGGGCAAAGCATAGCACTCCATGCTAAGACAGAGCAGTTTGTATATGCAAAATTATCCAGCCATGCATTAAAACAGGTAGAGCACACTCAGTGCTATGTCAGCGCAGTTCACAACTACAAAATTACTGTGCATTAAAATGGAGTAAAACACTCAACGCTACGACAGGGCAGTTCACAACTGCATAAACATCAGACTGCACGAATATCTCCTTGAATAACAGCTGAGCAGAGAAGGTATATGTGGCAGGGATGGCAGACACCCAGGGTTAACAGTTTGAAACTTGCTAAACTAAACAACAGAAGCTTTGAGGATGCATGTATAATATGCAAGAAAACTTTTGTTTTTTGTTATGTGGCTGTTGTATGTACAATTAGTGGGGGGTAGAACAGATACGGGCTTTTGTGAGGCGTTATGATCGATCCGCTTGAACTGCCACATAATGACGAGGCTCAAAATGATGCACATATTGCAAGCACAGATGTGCAGCTGTATTAGCACACGTGCAGGTTTACCACATCAAAAACGAAACGGGAAACTAGTGATGCATCAGAAAGTCAGCTAAATCAAATAACTTGAAATAGGACAGATTTGAAATTTCGCTCAGAAAATCAATTAAACATCCATAATTATCTTTCAATCCTCATTTTTGATTTTTCCCTGATCACATGATCTGGAAAAAGTCACGTCACTATCAGTTTGATCGGGTGTTCACCACACACAGAGTATAGGTCCCTGGTATTGGAGAATGTGAGAATTAGTGGCATTTGTATACTTGAAAACACCGCACACAGAGTATAGGTCCCTGGTATTGAAGAATGTGAGAATTAGTGGCATTTGTATACATGAAAACTGTGTGTTGACAAAAAAACAAGTTTCGAAAAATTAAATTCATGCAGCATGTGTTAGTAGCCTTACAATAGGAAAAATCATCTAGTTAACAGCATTTTAATTTTTGATATTTCACTCTTTGGATGCCTGGGGCTGTCACCCTGTTTTCCCCCCCTCTGCATGCCACTGTTTCTTTGTGTGTTTTAACAATAAGTGCAATGCTACACTGTTCATAGCAGATTACTTGAGAATTCCATCAACACAGTTTGTTTGAAAGTGTTGCAACCTCTCCGGTGGTGTTGTGTTGATTGTATGATTCACCACGAACGGGATGTGCGTGAAGAATAACACCATCATATGTGTAGCGCGAGCAAGCAATAGTAAGAGAGATTGCGAGCATGATCTCTATTGTTGCTTGCTGCCACGGTGCGAAGCTTTGCACGCATGCTGCTCGGGATTTCCGATCGTAACAAAAGAATTGCAGACATACTAAAAGCTGGGAGTGAATTTGATGAAACCATTTCATTTCTTTGATTTTTAGTAACTGGTCTCAACAAAAACAATGAAGTCTAACCAATCAGCAAATTTTTTTCTGAACAAATTGGAAACAAATTAGTTGAAAGAAGATGGTGCATTGTGCAAGTTTGAATCATCACAAAGTCATTCATGAAAGCAGAGTCCAGTTGGCTGATTCCTCAAAATAGACCTTTGATTCTTTGTTTTAAGTTAGCAAATATATATCTGTGATTCATAGAAAATTAAACTAATTTAATTTGCTCTCTACTATTTTGAAGGTAGTCTCAAAATGTGTTCCGTACTGCTTGCATAAAAACATGCTACTCAACAGTAAAATTAGTACCTCTGGACAAGAAAATCAACCCTCAACAACCCTGATATTACAATATCTACAGACATCTGCTTGAATTCAGTGTGTCTAAACCTGTGTGTTTAACAGTCAAATTTGATTTGTGTGACAAAAGTGTTTGTACAAGTCTTCATTTTTGATAAACTCCATTTTATTTTCAGACAATTTCCTCAACATGGAGCCGCAACAGATATTTTTTATTATATATACAGATTTATCCAGAAAGTTTTAAATTTTGAGGTTTGAAGTGTATTATTTATGTGAAACAATTAACTACCATTTCCCATGTGTTTCAGTTTCCCCAAGCACAGATATGTCTGAAGCTTTCAGAGAAGATCCATTTATTTCTTCACAATACAAATTCCCGTAACATTTTGAATATGATTACCAGCTCAGATGAATTGCAAAATGGAGCCTTAGTGGAAATAGTTTTATCATGTATGGTGTTGTTATTTTCGTATGTTTATTCCCGCTTTCATTGTAAAGCTGGTACTCAACTTAGTTTATCAAATTTTTAAGCAAGATAGCTTCATGTTGAAAGGAGAGTAAATTGGTCTGTACATTCCAAATGGCTTTGTCAAAGCATAGCTATGGCTTAAGTGTTCGCTTTTACAGCTGAATATGGGGACGAGGGTATGCAAATTCGACCTCATACTCTTTTTGTGCATTCTTATCATGCTCCAGCCTTTTGTGACCACTGTGGAGAAATGCTATGGGGAATTGTTCGCCAGGGATTGAGATGTGAAGGTAAGTCAAGTAAAGCAAGACTGCTTTTTTGGTCAAATTTCAGAACACTCACTGTCACACTTCCGTTGCTAGGTGGTTTTTGTGTGTTTTTGCATGTTTGTTTTTTCATTGAAACTTGTGAAATAAGTATCAACAAGTTAAAAAACAAATATTTTTAAATAGTTTGTCTTTGCTGCTGTAGCATATCACCAACATGCCAAACAACCCTGCCTTCCCTTCCCTACCAAGTTTTAAATTGATTGTTTTACGAGAAACCACCTTCAACAACAGAAAACCACAGTAAACAAGTCCAGAAACTCAATACATTAATCTACGTTTTTACAAAATATAATGGCATGCTTATTTGCCTAATGGTTTTTGATGTACATTGATTAATGTAGCATTGTTCCCTGTGCAGAGTATTTAATACGTTGATCAATGTACTTATGCTCTAAAAGTTTCACATCAGGGATTCTCAGCCTATTCAAACATGTGGCCAAATGAACAACAAAGAGTTTGTGGCCCACTGACTGAGACAACTTCTCCAACGTAACAACTGTTGCACATGTACAGAGCAGAAATAAAAACAACTATGAACAACTTGCAATAACAAAAGATGTGCTACAATCAATGCGAAGGCTGAGACTGTTGTTAGAAAGCATAGATGTTTGAGGCCAATGCATGATAATGCACATATCTACTATATTAATCCTGTTTCTAGTCATCTTCCATATCAAGCCTGCTTCTCGATTTCATTTTCATTTGGCAAACAAAAGCCACTAGTCTGCCTCGCAGTGCCTTCAGTAACTGCATATTGTGCACAGCATGGTAGGCTACGTTGAAATGTGTATGTCACAATAATTTCTTGCACATAATGATGAAAAATAGTGTATTGTGATGTTTGTAGCTCAAGAGCTGCCTATGCTTTCGATTAAAAGGTTCACCGTGCAAAACCTACTCAATTTGAATAGTACCAGGCCGTGACCCATTAAAAATTCTTCCATTGCCCATTAGTGGGCCATGCGGTTGAGAAACCCTGTTTTACATACTGCTTAACTATGTGGTACTGGATCAGAATGCTGCAGAGAATGCCACAATGTTTTTTCCGTTCTTGGCTAGGTTGTGAGATTCTAATTTTACAAAAATGTTTGATGTGATTTTGATGTTTAATGGATGCTTTGCATTAGGGTATAAGACATTATTGTGCTGAACATGTGATAGTGGTTAATATGTGTATATATTCTTTTTCAAAACCTCACTTATCTTTTACACTTTAGTGGTTGATGTTGTATCATAGCAGTCAAGATTTCATTTTTCTTCATGCGAGGACATGATTGCACTCAGGTTGTGGACAGAACTACCACAAACGATGTGCTTACAAGATACCAAATGACTGCACTTTGGCTCGAAAAAGGAAAGTGTCTTCTTCTGCTTCTACACTTGTGCCAAATGGTTCTGCTACTAATCAAGAACGCCCTGCGGCTGTAAGTTCAAGTGGTGTTTGCATCAAGTACATGTGTGTTCTGTATCAACATGCTGAGTATGTTCAACTAAAGCATGTGCTTTTGCAAGTGAAGGAAGTACAGTGGTTAAACACAACCCAGCAGTCTGATTTGTAATTTCCACTGTCTAAAAAATAGCATTTTTCTTTGATGGCGTTTGTATTTGTTGAAACTGTTCTCCAGTTCTATTAAGATTGTTAAAACGTTTTGTGCAAAAGCACTGTTTGTAGAACGCACAAGTTGCTGCTTGTTTCAACCTAATAGGCGTTTGGTTGATAATATTCTGCTGATAAACATTTTTGTAAGGAAGGAACCAGTCAAAATTGATTGATGTTAGTCAAAAAGGGGATTGTTAAGATTGCTAATTTTATTTGTGAATCTTAAAGATCTCAAACAAATTTTACCTCATTTTTTGCTTAGTATAATGTATATAAACTTACTGTTTGAAAAAACTGATGTTACCAAGGTTAATTTGGGTAGCTTGCATTGGTTGTCTCATTACTAATTCAGAATTTGTTTGAACAGCGTTAATTCCTTATTTTTGCAGTCAGTCAGTTTTTCTGGGACAGCAAAAACTAGCAGAACATACTCGTGTAGACCAATCTGGAAAGAGGGATTTCAAAAAATCAAAGTTCCCCATACTTTCCAGGTAAATGATTATTGTATTAGACGCAAGCATTTTTGCTGCGCCAGCCTTAGTTGCGAGCTGTGAGGAGCCAGCACTGAGTTTTTTCAACGCGTATCCGACAACCTTTCGCCAAATGTGACAGCTCACAAATTCCGCGCATCAACAGAACGGTAGCCTGGTATTCTCTACAGAAGTTGGTTACGGAACGGAAGATGATCCGCGCAAACGCTTGTTATCACAATTTAAGCAGCAAACTTCAACAGCAATTGATCGTCGAATACGGTTTCTAAAACAACAGAAACAAAACTAAGCATTCTACCGGCGCAGCTGAACTGCGCGAACAAACTTCACCACCGACAAGCACACACAATTTTGCGGTAATTTACAACAAAGTAAATACGCAGCTTAAAGGCACGTCTGTCATCCATCTGCAACCACCAACGTCGATTGGCGAACTGCAACTGCGCACTAATTCCCCAACAACAAACAAAGAGTGCGTACCAAACGATGTGGGTTCCACAGCTCAGATTTTCGGTCTTCAAATTTATCACAAAACCCGCTGTTTCGCATGGCAGAATTTGGGTTATACGCTTAGGAGCCGAAAACATCATTAACCGGAAAATAGATGGAACGGCAAATTTATGGAGTCATCGCTGCCGCAAACTCTGTTAATGAACACACGGGAGCAATGAATCGTCGAGCCAGGAAAGGCGGCATTATTCGTCAAATGCTCTCAAACAAGGTTATTGTTTGAGACGGCACTAAATGTACCGAAAACATTTGACCCTAGAAAGGACGCACGTTAAGTTCGGCGACAGGATTAAAGCGTATAGCAGCGCCGGAAGATCGTTATGTCATGCCAATTTGGTTAATAGTCGCTGCGCGCCTTAACAAGCGCTGCTAACTTTGTGGTTCTTTCTCAAGAGAGCTAGTTTTTTTCACAATCTTTTGAATTACGGTGGTTTGTGATAGTTTGCCACAGATGAGTCTGGAGCTGTTTTTTTTTTTTCACTGAGACATTTCGGTCATTTGTCTCACAGTTGTATTAAAACTCACCGTGAAAATAATCATCAGCATATATTTTCAGACATTCTGACCGAAATGACTTAATTTTTTTTGGTCATTTAAAAAAAAATTCGATCTATGACCGAAGAAAAAACAGGTCTGGAGAGCATTGGCCTCTGTACTGGAGACCTGTTCATGGAAGTTAATGGTGGAATTGCGTGCTTCGTGCATATGACAAGTTGCACCATAGGTCAACTTGAAATTGTTTCATTTTGTATGTTATTGTTTGATTAAATTGTTTTAATTACACAGCTATTTCTGACGCATTACAAAAAGATTCCTGCTTACGAGTTTGACGTTGCTCTATTTGAAACTTGATTTTCTGTGGTGCTAACAAACTCATTATAAGTCTGAGTCTAAAGTAACAACAATCAGAAAAAAATTTTACCGCTGGTAATTTTAACCAGTTCAGCGAAGCATAGCCGCAAATTTTCTTCCTGTCACTCACAAAGGGTCAAGACAATGTGACATTGACAGTTATGCGAAATCAAGTGAAAATATTGTGTTACCTCAGGTGCTAAACCTTCGCAGAAATCTTTTAAAATGCATGGCAAAAATTAAAATGTGATCATTGGCTCTGTTACTTATATCCGTGCCTGTTACTACTGACAAATTAACAAAAAATATAAGAAACAAAATGCAAAGCTGGCTAGAAACCTTTACCAGACATGTAAGTAAGGTGGCAAATCAATAAATAAAGAATTTCTTTAAAGCAAACCCTTAATATATCTAGAAATGTCTGCAGTGTGGTGACCCTGGCATTTAATTGAGCTAACTAAAATTGCCATAGAGATTGTATTGCGTTGATACAGAGGTCTTAGCACACCTCAATTTGAAATCATTCCGGTTTGTCTTAGTATTCTGTACAGATGGAGCGGGGATATCTAGAAACTCCTAGATATCACTGAGCTGGAGTCAAGCAAGTTTTCAAAATTCATCCGTATTTTACTTTTTAAGCATGTAAGCAAAGTCAATAATGAACCTCAAGTAGTGGAGTAGTTGGTGTATTCATCAGCGAAAGCTAAATTGGCTTGAAATTGTTTGGTGCGTTTCAAGTACAGCAAAGAAAGACCATCATTAAAAGTAATTCCAACATTGACTTTAGACTTGAGGCAGAGTAAAGATAATTTTCCTTTTTGAAATTTGAGTCCTCACTTTCCATCTCTGTAGCATCCTTTGCGGTTTGCACTCGGTTTACAGTTACGCTGTCTCACTCCTTTCGTTTCTCACTGTCTATTTTTACTAGTCCTGTGAAAGTTTATATATATTCTTATGTTAATCTTTAACTGTTTCAGTGCGTTCTTCAAGCGTAATAGGTCCAACCAAGTATTGAAACTTGTTTGCTGTTTTTGCCGTAGTTACTTTGAGATTGAGTTTGTAGTTATGAATTGAGGTTGCTGGTGTGAGACCTTCATTGCATTTTCCTATCAATACTTGGTTGTTGAACATATGTGTAGATGCAGATGTTCTAATTTTGCATTGTAGAAAGAATAGTAAATGTTGCTACGTGCATGCCCGTACAGGCCATGTTGATAAGTTATTTGGTTCGCAGGTGCACACGTATACTCGACCCACTGTCTGCATGCATTGCAAAAGGCTCCTTAAAGGCCTCTTTAAGCAAGGACTGCAATGCAAAGGTGGGTTCTACTGTTTTAAGTGACATTAATGAAAAATTGCTTTCACTGTGATTGTGACTATGATGCTAAGTATATCCGAAGTTCTTCATAGGACACCTTGTTTCGCTATGGTAACGGTGATAAAGTAAGCAAGTCCGAGGAAATCATGACGTTATGTTATAGTTTTCAGATATACGACTTATGGAAATTTTTTCGTTTCGTTTTATTGTGTTAAGAATTGTCGCCGCGTCCTATGTGGTTAGCCAAAAGCACAGTATGTATACAAGTTACAAACATACCATGTTTATTGAAATTGAAGAGCAAGGAGCTTTAAAATGTGTATGTATTATGCGGCTGTCATCACCGAGGATTTTATCTTACTAGTATTGTACATCTGCTTCGAAGAGCCTGTGAATGAATGAAATTAGTGACACGAGTGCCACCACACACCAGACGTAAATAATTATATGAGTGAGGGAAAACAATAACTGCGTTGGTGATACGGCACTAAAATTAAGTACATCTGATGCCAAAAGTAATTTATTATGGACCCGCCGCAAGACACAATCATAACTAACGACATTCTTCTCTTAGCTCACGTTCACCATTAATGAAATGAACAATCGTCTTGCTACTCATATTTAACATAAAGAGGACATTGTTTTTACAGAAACAATTAAAAGCTCTAGGTTTGGTGCAAGCTTTCGTGGAATTAGCTGACTGGGCTCCGCTTTCCTTTGCGATGATTTCGACTTCCACGTATCTATTCTATTCTCTAGTCTATTCGTACATATCTATTCTCTATTCAAGTAACTAGTCTCCACAAAGATCTTCTTCAGATAGAATGATAGAAATGAAGGTGTATACATATTGTTACGTGAAATCGATTTCTCATTTAAAAAATTTGCTGGTGGATTCAAATCCTTCGCCTTTGTGGAGACTAATTACTTGAATACAGTTATGTGCAAGTTTGAAACATCGCAAAAAGATGAAAGCGGAGCCCAGTCGGCTTATGTCTCGAAAGCATAAAGCAAACCTAGAACTTATAATAGGCTAGAGCAAAAGAGAGAAAGCAAGCAAACTCAAGACTAAAATCACTAAATCAAAACACATGCTACGGCAACCAAAAACTGAGAAATACGGAAATGTGGCATTTGCCCACAGCAGCTTGGAAATAACGTTTCGTCAAACTTGCACAGCTGACCAGTCGGGCAAAGTGGAAACCCTCAAAGTTAACCGTTGCATAACTACTGAAGATGGTTGTGGACTTGTCACTAAAGGCTTTGTTTTCTTTAAGTTAGTCAAAGCAATAAGACTGAGGCGATTCAGCTAAAGGAAATAAGATTATCAAACCAGACTAAACGGACCTAAAAAGAATAAGCGATCCGCTTAAACATTTCTTTGTACATGACAAGTTACATGATAGCTGAAAAGGTTGACCACAAAAAGGTGACAAGAAAAATACCCACAGGCTTGTGCTGCATCATTTTGTCATCTAACTCTATCAAAGAACAAAACATAAATGTGAAGACACTGATTATCTACAAAAGACACACCACAATTGGACAAATATTAAGTAACTACAAGCACCTTGCTTTCAGTAAGACAAAAACAAGCCGAAAGCTTGTTTAGGGTATTGCAAGCACTGTGCACTTTGTGGTCACCATGGAAACACAACCAATCCATGGCCCCAACTGTTTCACCCATCCGAGCAAAAACTTAAAACCTTGCCGTTGAGCCAAAATCTGACAAGTTCAAACTATGTCACTGGTGACTTGTGGTATGCAATCAACAATGTGATGGCCAAATAGTAAATAAGTTTTCTAAGAGCTGGTCAGCGCACCGAGGTACTAGGAACAAACCAGATGAGGATGACAACGACCAAATGGCCTTATCGTTGCACTATACAAACGCTCCATGGAATTCTAAATACACCACTATTTACGACTCTCACACTGTTACTTTTGTGGAACAACCCAGTGCTGACTCTCAGGACACCTGTGAGAGAAATCGGTTAAACCAAACGCACAAATTAATATTCAAAGGACGATCCTCGTGTGAAATAATTATTTATGTCCCTAGCGGTATTCTTTGATTTTTTTCCATTCTGCTTAGCTCATTTGTTTGATCCTCTATCTTACCCACATATAGTTTCTTTGTAGAGATTTTGCTCCTCCCTTAACGTTCAGGGTCTCCAAGAGTACGTCTGTCAACCTTATGACCTCGCGACCGCCTTTCTGCTTAGTCGTTATTATACCGCTTTGTGTTAGTTATCGCAGCGTTTCTCGTAGCTGTTTCATGTTACTCCGTAATTAGCGTCAGGTAGTTTTCCAGTTTTAGTGAAAGCAATTATTTGAGAGCGGCGTACTTCCCAGTTTTTACTTGTGGCAGCATGTGTTTTGGTTTATTCATTTTAGTCTTGAGTTTGCTTGCTTTCTCTGCCCTTGCTTTTGCCCTTCAGCATTTCACCTATAAGCATTACTTCCATAGTTTAGGACTTAGTATGTGTAGAGATGGTGAAATCGATTTCTTATTTTTTTAAAAATTGCTGCTGTATACGACTGCGTCGTCTTTGCGGAGACAAAATAATTGTTTCAAAAGCATGATTTTTCAGCAACTGGTTTTCTAATGGCGGTGCTGGTTAAAATAGGCGGGGAAAACCATGTTCGCCGTTGTAGTATTCAGTCCAAAGTTGGCGTACGTTAAGCAGTTCCCCCACATTACATGTTGGAAGCTATTGTGGCTGTGGCGAAATAGAAGTACCTGTCCCTTTCTCAAAAAATGTTTTTTAACATATTGAAAATTAGCTCTTTCGTAATGCCTATTTTACTTCACACTGTGTGTGTTGTATACGGAGCACGCGGGCATGTGTTGTAATTTTTAGCAATATTTTTAACATTCCTTGCTAAAACACGCCATTTCCTGTGCGTGCGCTTTTAATATAACAAGTGTTTGGTGCATGGCACGCCAAAAAGTGTAGCTATCAAAATTAAAAAGGTGTCAATGAAGTTGACTGATGTTGTTGCAATTTTCCGTCAACCTGAACGTGTTCTGTTGAAAGGGAATCGGCTGAAACGAGTCATCAAGTCTGTTTTGAAATGAAGTAATATGATTTGGTTTCGATGTTTGCATTTCGCTGCGCGGGTCATTTCCATTTTCTATTTTGTGCATCGATTTTTTTCTTGTTTTCAGATTGCAAGTTTAACTGCCACAAGCGCTGTAGAAGCGACGTTGCTGAAAATTGTCCTGGTGAAGACGACGGACGAGGTTCGTAACGGCTTGTTTGTTTTTCGCTTAATTTCGAAAGATTTTCTCATATCAGGCCGCAACCAGCTGATATTTTCGGGGGGGGACAAT
>Ga0210059_1003131_pt1 | contig 26355 bp, 13 predicted proteins | sample Ectturendosymbi2_FD_188042 | JGI IMG/M metagenome (GOLD analysis project Ga0210059, IMG submission 188042) | Ecteinascidia turbinata endosymbiont from Florida, USA - Sample 2 (SPAdes) (version 2) | ecosystem: Host-associated > Tunicates > Ascidians > Unclassified | place: Key West, Florida... | reverse complement strand
AAGTTTGATACGTCGTCAGATGAATGAGAACTGAAGCGGCATCTTCAAACAAAGTGGGAACTGGATTCTTAAGCAGTTTTTCTTTGGTATTTTTGTTGCTATTTTACATGCAAGCAAAAAAAAAAAATTAAGAACACAACTAACAAAAGCACTACGATACTTACGCGTTTGTGTTTGGCTTCGATTTAACTGGAAATAGTTCGCCGGTATTGATTAGCAAGCGACATACCCAATAAGTGACCCGCTCCAACATTCCGCGGCCAGCCTCGAAACGGCGCTCGTGATAACTGCGCCACCTACTTATCGCTGGTCACGCGTCCACGGATCGGAGACGCGTACCGGCAACAATTGATCAACTTTCTCACCTGACGCTTGCTTTCGTTTTCGCTGTGATACTTGCGCAGTTCTTGCTTCTGTTGTTCAAACAGCTTGGTCGACTCGTCCTTGGCCGCCGCCGTCTGAATGTATTCCATTTTCAGCTTTTCGTTTTCAGCCTATTTTTTTCAAAGAAAAATAGATCAGTTTGAACAGGTCGCGAGCCAGTTTGATCCATTTGCGCGTGCACTAAAATTGTTCGAAGCGAATCCAGATACGATTCAGACCAGTACGTTGTTTCTCGAGACGTGCAGAAGAACGGAATGCTACTAACGAGGGCGTGCACCTTGAACTGTTCGAATTCTCTTTGCACGACCTCGGCGCGTCGGTTCGCTTCGCTCAGCAATTGCTGGAGATTCTGTCGCTCCAACTCAACCTCTTGTCCCTTTTTTTCGCTCTCCAGGGTCATCTGGTCCATCAGCGTCTGGACCTGGACCAGTTCTTTCTTCAACACCATCACGTCATCCGCACCGGGGCGCTGTATCTGCCAAAACGCGAAGCAACTGCTTGAACAGGAGAAAACGCGCAAACGCTTTCTCGCGCAGACTGGTCAGAGCCCGCATGATCAGCGTTGGACGGGATCTAAACAAGGGAAGGTGCGGACAAATGGTTAACAAAAACATTATAGATTTAGGTTGGCATTGCATGACCTTCAGCGCATGTTAGAGAAGCCAATATCTTAGGCGTCTGTTATATCTCGGCTCAAGCATACGCAAGTAGTACAGTCGCACACTAAACACAGCAATATATTTGCAATGAGATAAACGTTCGCTCAAGAAACCCAGATACAAACAAGACACCGAAATGTCCAACTGACAGAAATCGACCGCACACGAAACCGATTAATAGCGCAAAAGCGTCGTACAGCAGCACATTCATCGGCTGTTGTCAAGTATTGCATGAGCGAGATACGTGGCGGCAGACATCGGCACCTACTGACCGGATGCGGTCCACAGCGAACACATTGATTGCCGAACAGCCGTACGAGTGGTGTTAACCAAGTTATCAAATAATGCATCCAGGGGCTGCCACAGCACATTACTTTACTGCATGTAGAAACTCAACAGTTCTTTGATATTTACAAGAACACTGGCGATGGTAAAATACTGTGGCCGGGTTAAAAAGTAGTGAGATCGTGAGCGCGATCGAGCATCAATCAATGTCGTGATTGTTCGTCGAATCGCAGCAGTCGTGCAAATCTTTGCATCGCATTTAACGATCGAGAAGATTGCATTCAGGGCAGAAACTCCGAATCAGAGGAAACGGGGCCAGAACACAAGCTGTGGAACCATTGCAGGGTAATTGCTGTTTTTCACACACGTCTTACTGCGTTAGTATGTATACCTCGAAGACGCTCTAAAGAAACACAAATCGAAACTGCAGCTGCTGTCACTGATCAAGAAATTATTTCGCCGAACGAGCTTTTTATATGACAGTACAGCAACCTTCATAAAGCTTTCAGGACTAACACCAGGAGGCTGAAAGAAAAAATAAGATTTGGTGATGCCGCTGGTTGAAGAGAATAGGTGAACACAAATTTGGCTTTAGGGTGACACAGCAGAAAAAGTAATCAAGTTCATAATAACATCTCAAGTCGAAGGTTTGTGTAAAACCCCGTATGCACGTGGTATACCAACGGGACTATCGAGAATTTCAAGATGAGAGCATATTTTACCATATGTTACACCAAAGCCCAAAGTCAACACTAAAAACGCATCAATGCTAACCTTCGACGTCTGGGCGAACTGCGTTCAGGTCGGGGTGGTGTACGATAAAATACAGCAAGAAACTACAGCGGAAAAAGCGCCCGTATGATCTCGAAAAGATGTTCAAGCCAAGCATTAATATTAAGCAACGACAACTTGCACTGAAAACTTACCAGCTGCGACTCTAAATCGCGAATCCAAGCGGCCGCCTTCTCAAGCTCCACACTCTGGTTTCTACATCGCTCCTCAGCATTCGCCTTCTCGCCTTCAGCCTCATCTTTTGCAGCTTTCGCATCTGACAAAAATCGACCGTGAAGTCCTGAAGCTTTCGCAACCATTGAGTAATTCCACCATCATGAAGTAAATTCAGGAATGGCCCTGCGGCCAGTTGCCGTCACCCAATTATTTACAAAAAAAATCAACTAAACGCACCAGTAAAGCCAAGGGCAGGAATTCTCCGGTGGGTAATACTAAGTACGGTGCGGAACAGATACGTTTTGCAATAAATCAACAAAAGTACTACTGAGTGTCTCACATTTCAAGATACAGGTGTTTCAGTTAAAAACAAAACATAACAAAAACTAAACAGGAAGGAGTGGATGCTTACCGCTGACAATCACATCAGAGAATATTACAAAATCGAGTATCAGCGGGAGATTACACAACGTCGCTGCCAGGCGGGTTAACTACTGGTTTGAAAACACACACACGCTCATTTTATTTTCATTTAACTCTCTTCAACGTGATAAAAGCTTTTTTGGAAACGATGACAGCAATGACAGCATGGAATACAATAAGAATTGGATGCTTGGACAAGAAATGTTTGCGCCGAATGAATAGATGTCGTGCGATGGATTATTTTTTCTTTAAAGGTATGGGGGCAATTCGTTAACATTTGGCTTAACATATTGTAGCCGAGGAACTCACTGGCCTGAAAAAAAAACTTTGGATTTTAACTCCCAACCAATTCGGAAGATTTTTCAAAATTACATGCTCGAAGTTGCGTAGATGGTTATTGGCTGAGTTAGCATTACAAAACAATCATTCACACGACGGAAAATGAATTAAAACACAAGATTACAGGCTTTTCGCAAGACTGATTTATCTCGAACGGTTGATATTCGACAAACGGAGCTGGATCCACTTGAGTACAAGAATGGCTAGGTAAAGAGATTCGAACTGCTCACAGCCTACCTGCTGCGCTCTGCGCCGTCGCTGCGGCTTTTTGCTGAGCGGTGTCTTTCTGCTTGGCCAGCTCCTCGTTTGTAGAAATTGCCATTTTCATCTGTTGCTGCATCATTTCTAACTCTGCGAAAGGATTCAAACATTCAAGCATGTACTCCCCACGATTGGGGTTAGCACGGGATCGATCAGAAATGTTTTAATAGGAAATCGATTTCACGTAAAATGACGCATCGTCAGGATTCAAATAATTAGCTTTTGAGTTGGTTTCAGACCCGACAGAACTTGTGCAGGAAAGATCGCATTGCATTGAATGTGAAGCATCTCGTAGGGGCAATTGAAAATAGTAAACCAACGACAGTCTCACCAAGCAAACGGTATTGCAGATTGCTGATCACGGGCTGTGAGCCGATTGCTCAGCCGATCGATCTAAAACACGTTTTCATTTCTGTTCAATTTCACGGCCAGGTCGATTTGTTCAAAAATTCAAGGAACAGCACCAATCCATGAGAGCTTATCTCAAGAAAGTTCCTCTTTACTTGTACGACATCAGCAGAGAAATGGAGTTTAACAACAACTGTTGCGTTGCGCAAAAACTGGTTGCCGTAGTACGTCTGTCGGTGGCACGTTTCATTTTAAAACATACAAGTACTGAAAGGAAAGTTTTATCAAGCATGCAAGCAAAATATCGCAAGTTGCTTTTATTGCCATTCCCATCGGTTTAAAAACACACTGCTTTGAGGAAATGTAGTGAGAGTGACACTGGCAGAGTTATGAGTATGGACCTACGCCTTCCATATTTTTCTAAAGCTGAACAAAATGTCCTCTGATTGTCTACATATACTTTCTTAAAAGTTACATTAACATCTGAAACTACTTTGCAATAGATTCCTTGCTTGCTTGACCTGTGGAGTGAAGTTACTTGAATACAGATATGTGCAAGTTTGAATCATCGCAAAAAAGATGGAAGCATAGCTCAGTCAGATGATTCTTCGAAAGCCTACAGAAAACCTAGAGCTTTTAATTGTTGTGTACTTTGTGGTGATGATTCATTGGCTAAAAGAAAAATGCTAGCATTCATTTTTCTATTTACCAACACTGTTTTTCATAGATTGGAGGTCAAGTTTATACTATTCAGAAATGTTTCTGCCCAAGATTTCTTATAAATCGGTTAATCAGTGGATTTCTGGGCCCATAACATGCAGGGATGCAGCAAGCAACCCAAAATAAAACTGCCGCGATTTTTGTTGCAATGAGTCCAACACCTAATGCTATATGACAACCTCCAATTTGCACCACAATTTCTTTGAACATACACGCCAGATCTCTCAAGATTTGTCTGATCTTAAAATATATCGCGACTGGGTCGCCGCAAACCTTCTGAAGGATTTGGCGCTGAGGCGAATCTGAGGACAGCTGGTCTAGACTGGTATCAAAACCCACCGTTTTCCAATGAGTTCTTCTCTGTTTTCAATCGGTCTAGCTCCTTTTTCAGCTCCTGAGAATACCATTTTTCTTCGTCCAAGGAAGCCTGTAAGTCCTCCACTTCGGCAAGTTGAGGGCTACGAAGAAATAAGGTAATGGTAATTTGACATTACCTATCTTTACAAAACCTTGTTTTCACAGGAACATACGGGTTCTTCAGAAGATATCGTAATAACTTATAAACAGGAATGGATGTGACTAGTGGAACTATGTATACCTGAAGCAAAAAAATGTTTAAACCTGACATTTGAAAAGATTCAGACCTTCAGATACATTCTCTAAGCAAAAATGTAAGAATAGATCTGAGAAATCCTGTTTTTACAGCACCTCTTCGTTTGCTCGTGTTCACTTTTTATTGCACCGTTGACCAATTCGTCCCCATGGGGATTCAGCTTCTTGTTTGCTGATATGGTTTGACGCAGCAAGTTTCTTGGGTGACTGATGAAATTCGTTCACACTTGATTCTGCGTCACCAACGGCACCAGAAGCGTTGTCTGACTCTAAAAAAAAACCTTCTTTACAACTCGTAGGTTTACGCATGAATTTACAGACCCTGCTTGTACAGTTGACTTCTTCAAAGCTTAACTTGCAGTTGCTATTGTTTCCTACCAACTTACAAACTTTAAACTAACCGATGCATTCCATTCGAATTTTAAAAGAAATGCCAACCGCTTACCTGCTGTAGTAGAGTTTTTTGGAGAAGACGGTTGGTCTAGATCCGAATGCGCAACATCAAAATGTTTTGTCAGTGCTTCAGGAGATGGAAGGTTTATCATGCACATCGGACATATAAAACCCTGTGTAAGCATCCAACACCAGTTATGGTAAGCAACAGAGCTTTGCAACAGAATATTGAACAAAAGGGTTAAAAAAGAACACGTGGAACGTAGACGCGGCAAGAATACGCTTTGATTCAACCACGAAACTACAGCAAATTTTGCGAGGGTGCATTTTTGCAAACAGCAGTTGTAGGAGTTTTTTAACCCAAAGACGCAGTCGCAGCCTAATAGAGCAATATCGTCTTCAATCAACATGTCTTTCTATTAGAGAATATTCATGGCAATGCAAATCTCAAAACCTGCACCCAAGAGATGTTTGTATTTGCTAAGACAGCGTTAGGAAAATGCTGAGCCCGAGACTAGTTGATTACCGTAATTATATACTGTAGTTAGTTTCCAAACCTTAGTCAGCTAATAACATACACCATTATTTCTGATGATATTATTTGTACCAAGGGAAAAATGTTTAAACATGCAAGTGAAATACGTATAAAATAATACAATGCAGCATAAGCAGTGCACAGGCGAACACGCGCAATGGCATGACAATGACACCACACGAGATATTTTTTAAAGTAACTGAAAAGTTGCTCATGCCTCAGTTGCACACACAGGACTCCAGGTGAAGGCATCGGAACAAAGATAACAAGATTTCAAACAAAGTTGGGTCTTTCATTAATGGTTTCTAAATATTTAAGCAAGAATTAAAGCAAGTGAGCAGTTGTATTCTCCATAGGCTTGCAACTGGAGGGTCTTGCGGTCTTCAGCAATGGCTACACATTGTTTCTCATTGTCCACTGAACGACTGGGCTTGACTTTACTAGTTTTTTTTGGGTTTAATTTATTTGCATACTTTGCGTGGTATTTTATATAAACGTTATCGAAATGAAAATGCTTGGAATGCGGGTGTAACTATGCTAATTTTATCAATATTAACAGCTTTTTTAGGTTATGTGTTGCCTTGGGGTCAAATAAGTTTCTGAGGTGCTACTGTTATTACTAATTTGGTAACAGCTTTACCTGTTGTAGGTACTCCTATTGTTCAGTGGACGTTATAAACAAGCCCAACCTATCAAAGTATGGAATATGTTGCTCACATGTTCGTCATTTTCATGCACACAAAAAATAAATTTGACAAAACTGGTGGACAAATATTGTAAAATTTCTTCACACATTAAAGTAAATCAATTTCAGCAAAATTACAAAAAATTGTGATTTCAATTTTGAGGACAATGTGGTTTATAGCAAAACTAATTGTATTAAATAGTATGGTAGATTGGACTGTGGCACTATGTACTTGACTGGGTTGAAAATAGGTATGCATTAGAGCACTTGATGCTTGTTAGCTAAGTTTATTCCACACATCTGATGGATCAGGTGTACAATTTCAACATTTGAGTGCAAACTCAGACCAACATTTTGAATACAAACATGCTCATCAGGTGCTAAAGTCCGCAAAACATCAAAACAAAGCTGACCTTTACCACATGAGAAAATGTTTAAGCACTAATTTATGAAAGAGAGATGAGCACTCAATTCACAACATCACTCTGTAGCAAGTGCAGTTCCTATAACTTACCACATCAAAACCTTGTCTGCCACAAACAAACACAGCTGAGGAAAGGCTAGGAAACTATTTGCAAAAACATTCAAAACCAGACAATGATAAATGCCAGTAGCAACTCGACTAAAATTACCGAGAATTAGCACATGCTGTTTACACCATTGAAAAGCAGGACCTGGTTCCCACTTGCATTGCATTTTCTGATCAACTGAGATTTGTCAGGCAGGAACTAATACAGCCCACACTATTTTAAATAAACTGGTGGTGAGTTTTGTGTTTAAAAGTACTTATCGTTTGAAAAGAAAACATGAAAGTAAAAGCCAAACAAGCATGTAAAAAATGCATACTACTGTTTTGAGCAACATCAAGCTAGCAGATGGAATTGAAATGCTCATACTGCTTCCTTTCCAAATTTCTATGTGTGTTTTCTTCTAGCTTTAAAATTTGAGAAGTACTTATCACCAGTTGCTACTAATGTAGTTCTGAAGGGGCCAGCATACCCTTTGTATTGCAACCACATGAAGGTACCATTGGAACAAATTTTAACTAGTTTTAGACCAGTTGCTGCTGACATGTTACAAAAACCAAATTTTGACTCAATTGAAAGATTTAAGAAAATTACATACGTATCATTGTTAACTTCAACATAAACTTGGTATATTTGTTACACATGCAACAGATAGAAAATATTTTTTTACAAACTTTTAATTATTGGAAATGATTAGTAGTTTATTAGAACAATTGTGATTTTTCTTTATTTTAGATGGCAGACATGGTAATTTTATTGAGTAATCTTAAACCTCACTCAGTTATCTTATGCAGCACTGCAGAGACAGCATAAACAGTATAGTGCATATATTTTATTGATTATCTGCAAAATATAGCTGGCTTGTGTGTGTTAATATCATTTTCCTTTTAAATTACGAAAAACCCTTACCCAAACTGAGTTAAATCTGTAATGAATACTAAATCTATACAGGAACCTTCCTGATGTGCATGCAAAAAATTGCCATAGAAAAAATAGAACTTGCAAAATTGCGCCATCACCATGTTACAGGTTTAAGTGTCCACAAAGCTTCCAACAGACCAGATAGTTTTGCAGGATTAGATTTAAAGCTTGTTGTCTTAATTTGCAGTCAGTCAGAGGTTACAGAACTCCTATTTAAGAAACCATAACATTGCTATAGTAATCTGTAATCAAGACATGCTTTGAAAACCAGATTCAGAGTATATATTTCATAAGGCAACTGTACATGCAAACTGGATGCCACACACACAAATGAGAAGTCAATTTTCTTTTGTGTGCATAAGGAATATCAAACCAACCCTTGTTCAGACGTTTTCAGTACAAATTTTGTGAATCTCATAGTGGAATTATAGTCACATTTACTGCATGTATACATGTCAATATAATGGCATACTACAAAAGTCAAACACAAGTTCAAGATTAGTAACAGTCCAATGTGATCACTGATTTTAAACTTATGGAACAAATGACAATGTGCATCAGTTAACATCTTCACTTAATGCATTATTAGTTTGTAATTGGTCTCATGTAGGCCATATGTGCCAAGCTAGGTCCTTTCTTGATCACAGACCCAATTGTTTTAAATGACTGAAAAAAATTAAGTCAATTCGGTCATAATGTCTGAAAAGTGAACACTGTTAAAACAGTGAGTTTTAATAATAATTATGGGACAAATGACTGCAATGTCTCAGCAAAAAAGCAGGTGCCAAGTGATGTCTGACACTAATGTATTCACAATCTTGTATTAGCATTTCAGCTCCATTACTGCTACTACTTCTTTGTAGTGAACAATTTCCATGTACTTCATAGTTGATCTACATGACCAAAACTGGTTAATAAACGAAATCCATGGAGTTCATGTCTGTTTATGTTTTCAAAATGCTTGTGAGATGAGCTTGATCAAGAACTAGTGTGAATAATCTTGTGTTTCTTCTACATATAAGATAATTTTGTTGAAATGCCCACTCAGCTAAAAAGAGCCTGGTTTACACAGTTGCACTGTGTGTTACTCAGCATGAAATTCCTGTAATGCAATGCATTGTGATAATTTATGCTCATTGCATCACAAACAGGCTTGAAAAGAATTTTTGCAGGATACTACTGTGTGCAGAAGACCACAGCCCATAAGAGGCTAATACATTGTCCATTCATATGCATTTCCAGCTTTCTTTTGCAATTTTTACTTTAGAACACAATGAAATCATTGTTTCTAGTTTTTTTAATAGTATACCACATCCTAGTACCAAAAAGAAGATAAATCTATCAGATAATATGAGACTTTATACAAATATGCCATTAGTTGCTGTTGGAGCAGTTTAATTAGATAGTTTAAGACTGGATTAGTCCAGTAATAAATGACTTAGGTTTTGTATGCAAATTTTATGATTAACACTTGTGGGCCATTCCAGCATATTTGGACATGTCTGTTTCCACCATATCCCAACAAACACACTTGAACTTCAACCTTTTATCCATTCTTTTCTGTTTGCTGATGCTACTGACATGTATCAGTACAACTGCTTCAACAATTTTTTTTCAAGAAATGCATGTGGGCCATGGTTTGCCTATTACCAAGATTTGTTTAAAGATTTTTTCCTGGTTAATATACTCTGAAAATTTGTTATTTTTCAACTGTTTGTCAGAACATTGCAAGACCTAAAGAAAATTAATAAAAAACTAGTAATAGGATTATTTGAGAATGCTAACATGTGAAATATTATTTCTACGAGATATTTTAGCTGTGTTCCACTTTGGACATACAGGAATTTGCAATGCTATGTGGCTCTGCACTTTTTAGACTTCTTAAGTTCTCACCATAGTTAAACTGATTTTTAAATTTCATAAGTACAGTAAATTCATGAATCATTACTGGCCCACAGTTCATGGTTGTTAACCATTGTTGTAGCACCAAAGGAACACATAAGCTGTGTGAAAACAATTTAGTTATGGCTTACCGTTTGCTCTGATTGCGCACTATTGCTTTCACTAGCTGATCCTTTTTGACTTCCATCTCCACTCTGCACATGTTAAGAAATGCCATTTGTGTTAAGCAGAATGTTATAATACCTATGCCAACTGCAAATAAATAGTGCAGTAATTGATACATATAAAATATGTGCTTTATTTCTTCAAAATCAGAAAAAAGTTCACATTTAACATTAATCAGAAGTTTTTACCTATGAACAAAATGTGCTTACCTCATTGCTTCTAAAATTTTTCCGTAACCTGCTAAACATGTTTTTGATCTATATCCACATCCATGCAATTCAGATCAAGTAGCTACTTATGGTGTAAACAAATGTGTAACTTAACAAAAATGTTTGCAAAATATTATTAGACAAACAATTCAAACTAATAGTAGAAAATGAAAATATTGCAAAATTTTCAATTTTTATCATTACTGCAATAAGCACTGGCTACAACAGTATGGAGTGGCCCAAAAGTAGGTATATAGTCAATAAATTGGTTTGGCCCAAAAAATAGACTTGCGTTTCTTATGTAAAAACTCTTAATTTTAATCATGTTATTGATTTATTTATATTTTAAACAGAAATTGTTTAATCTCTCAGGTGTTCATGATGTCCTCCTTCAACATTGCAGCATTCTCAACACCATTCTAGAATACTCTGGCACACAGTGTGGCACAGATGCTTATATTCATCAATTTTTCTGAATGTGTCATGAACGTAATCTTTCAATTCATTTATTGATTGTCTTGGGATTCCTCTCATACACTTTGTTCTTTACAACACCACAAAAGAAGAATCTATTGGTGTTTGGTCAGGTGAGCGTGGTGGCTATTCAGTGCTTCCTCTTTTCCCAAACCACAGTAAATAGCTGTATATCTACTTTTGGGCCACCCTGTATATACTTTTCCCTACATAAAAGATTAGACAAGGTGAAACAAAAATTTGGTTAATCAGTGAAGAAATTCTACACTGAAACGCAGTCTTCATGACAAAAGTTAATTTACAGTGATGTTTAATGACTTAGCTAAATAATATGAAGATGTGTTTTACTTAAACTACTCTATTGTATGTCAATGTTGCATTCTGGTTTTAATCATGATAATATTAGTCTTTCCTTTAAACATTTTTCGCTACATAAAAACACACAGAATTTAAAGTTTTAGGTTTGTTGTTGGGCTGCGACAAATTAGCCTAACTGCTCTACCCTAATAACTTTGTGATGATTAGAACATTTATATTAAAGTGCAATCATCAATCACAATCGCTTAAAGCATACTGTAGCTTCGGCCTAAATACATATACTAATTTCATAACAAATGGCGATTAATTTTTTTCTAACCGTAAGCCCTAATCATTAACCCAAAAACCCTAAATGTAAACCTGTGTCTGCTGCTTGAAGCTTCGTAACATAGTACATCAAAAGTGTTCCCAACAAATGATAGAAGACATATAACCAAACTGATCTAGGGATGTGCATTATGGAACATTTAGAGGTTCTGCAATCTTTATTTCGAATCCAGAATATTGAATCCTTTTCCAGAACACTTGTTAAGAGCAAAATAAGCTGATCGCACAGAGATTTAGAAAGTCGATCAGTGATCACCTGTTAATTAGCACGTTACGTCACCATGCAGTGCTATGAACATCCCTACTTATAACATCAAAAGTAGCATTTAAGCCAAAGTAACCATGATGACAGCCGAACCGACAACCTCTCGCAACGGCAGGAATAAACACTTCCCACTTTGAACATGTTCACTGACTGTATCCCTGATGTCACAAACTCAGTCTTATGAAACACAAAGTATGATACAGTTGTCAAAGGCAGATATGGTTTTTAGTCCTTCAAAAGTTAAAACTGGATATGGTTGCTCAGACACTTCCAATAAAAACTAAACGATACACATCAGATCAATGAGGCACAACTCAGTGAAAGACTTGGGGGCACAGATTATGAGAAATTTGTTGAGATGTTCGAACAAAGCCCAAACTTTTACAAATAACTAAAAATAAGTTTGAAAAAAAGGTTAATACCACTGACAATGCATGGTTGGATATTTCTGCAAGAGAACTTTGGAATAGCTGTGACAAAACATTCTTGGACATAAGGATCACATATGATGTGTGTTTACAAAGTAAGGAGACTGTATGTGCTGCACGAGTTGTGTCCGTTCGGTATTAGCGCTGTATGTTACAATGTAGGAACCTCTCATGAGTGTACAATTGCAGCATCAGCTTTCTGTGTTAACTGTATCCTCCTCTCCAGGTTTTTGTTTATAGTTAGTCTAGCGTTGATCATTGTGAAAAATTCAGGCCTGCAAATTTTACTGTTACACAATGACCACCGATCAACGAACCAACTTGAAATTTCTTGTTCAGCTTAGAAAAAGTCCAACAGAAGCACTCAGATTACTGCATATGTATGGGGATAACACAATGTCAAGAGCTCGGGCTTGCGAGTGGCACAGGAGGTTTAAAGAGTGAATGGAGGATGTGGAAGATGACCCCAGGAGCAGGAGGCCTAGCACAAGCAGGACTGAGGAAAATGTCAAGTTTGTCTGTCAGAAGGTGCATGGAGATCACCACTTGACTGTTAGAATGATTGCAAATGAGTTGGACATGAACTGCAAGAAGGTGTGGAGAATCATTACAGAAGATCTGGGGATGAGGAAGATCTGTGCAAAAATGGTTCTGAAGTTGCTGAAAGAGGAGCAGTAAGAGCGGCGTGTGCAGGTGTGTCATGACATCCTGGAACAACTTGAAACCGAACCTGTTGGAGAGAGTAATCACAGCCGACGAGTCTGGATCTTTGAGTATGATCTGGAGACCAAGTGCCAAAGTTTTCAGTAGAAGACTCCGACGTCGCTGAGGCCGAAGAAAGCGAGGATGACCAGGTCCCAAATTAAGGTGATGTTGATTGCTTCCTTTGATGTGAAGGGCATTGTGCACACAATCCTTGCCACAAAGCCAGACCGTCAACCAGCACATTTACAGGGGCGTGCTGTGACGTTTGATGCGGTCAGTACAAGAGAAGAGGTGGCATTACATGTATGAAAAAAAACATGGCTGCTTCACCACGACAATGTTCCAGTGCACACTGCACATGCATTGAGCATCTGGGAATTTTTTCCCAAAATAACATTGCTGTGCTGGAGCAACCTCCATGCTTACCAGACCTAGCCCCTGTGATTTTTTCCTGTTCCTTAAGCTCAAGGGAGTCATGAAAGAAACATGTTTTCCTGATGTAGAAGCCATTAAAACAGTCATGTCAAAGGAGCTCCGAGCAATCCCGGACAGATCCTTCCAAGAATGCAGGGCAGAGTTAGATGGTGAAGTGCGTTAGATCTCAAGGAGATTACTTCGAAAGTGACATGTTGTAGTTTACAATTTGTATTTGGAATGAAAGATTTATGTGCACAGTCTTGTTACTTTTTAAACACACCTTTGTATACTGCCTCACAGTTTTAATCTGATTGCCCCTTTTGCTGATGTATCAAAAAATTGAAAAAAAGTTGAATATAACCAAAGAGTGATTGACATTAAGAAGTCCTCATTCTAAGGCTGCTAGATATTTTTGTAGCTTCTGGCCAAAATCTTAATAAAAGACGGCCAAAATGTCTGATTTAAAAAAAAATGTATGGCTAAAATTAAAAAATGGCTCAACTATGATAATTCATATGCTTGTAAGGGATTCAAAAAGTTCAGAAATCAGTATATTTTTTTGCCAGAGAAGTGAATTTTGACCTTAAAACAATTTCTGCCATGTTGCATTAAACACTATTGCACATAAATGCGTAAAATCTGACCCCTTTCGGTTATTCCACAGTTTTAAATTAACTTTTCAATCCAACAACAATGCTAGAAATATTTTGATCTTGTGCTGCAAACAAGATATGAAATCTACGAACTGCATTAAGTCCACATATATAAACGAAAGGGTAGGAATGCTTAAGAACAAACACCGAGTCATATATGACAGGTCTGACTGAAACACTTATATAAAATCTACTGACTGCAAGGGCTAAATAATTACTGCACACTTCAAACCAATACAAGGCAGAGTACTGCAGTATAGTCTTTCTATGAAAGTTATGAGAAAATTCTAACAATAAAATCTAACCAACATTGCAAAATGCTTCTACTACAGTAGCTTATTAGGTTCCCAGTGAAAGACGGGTATCCATCAGTAGCGGATCTTGGTTGCAGATATAAAATGACGTAACCAGAGTCACGGAAACTGATACTTTGCAGTGAAAAATAACACCAAAATGGTAGTAAAAAGTTTATTTGTTGCTGATGCTAGCCTATGCTTAATAGTTACCGGTAATTTCAGTCACCATCTCTGTCGCAACAAGATTATTCCATTCTTGATAACTTTTCTAGATTATTCCATTTCTTGATAACTTCTTAGCATTGTGTGTTCGGGGGGAAATTGTAGTAAATTGCAATGACAAATATTTTTTTTTGTTGTATGTTTACCTTTATTCATTATGTAATGAGGTATTTTTGGACCCCGGTTACGTCATCACTAGGGCAACCAATTTTTTGACCTAAAAACTTAAAAGTTTGACTTTAGAATTTGTAATTTTGACTATTTTGACCTATAAATTCTCTGTGTTTGCAACTGCAAAATAATTCAACCTTAAGTGTTAAGGTTAACCAAGAAGCATATTCCTGCACTCTATGCTTTGAAACTTTGAAACATTTGGTTGTTTAACTTTGGGGATGATATATTGATAAGTATATAAATAACTGCAGCAGAGTCAAACCTGAGAACATCATAAAGTTGAAACGTTATACGGGCCTGGTTACATGCATAATGGATTGAGCATTACCAAACCAAGTACTGTAAGACCACATTTCTTGCCTCAGCATGCCTATGCTACATACTTTCAATCGTCCAGTGGTGGGCAAAACAACATTATTATACCAGAAGTTGCAACAAACCCACTATTACTACAGAACTGCAACTAAACTCACAAAAGCATATCAATATCGGTTGTAGTTTCGATGAAGAGAAAAAACTCTGCTGCAAGAAAATTTTGACCCAATGATAAATTTTGACTTTTTTTGACCTATTAACTTGGGATTCCCTCATGGTATGAACGTGAAATTTGGTTTGTGGACGTTTCATGAACTTTTAAAAAATCAGAAAAATTTTGACTTTTGGTTGCCCTAGTCATCACACATCTGTTGACGATATCTACCCTGATGGACAATCGTTCTTTTCATTATCATTGTACCCATTTATTACCACTAGCAACACAGCTGAGCACACAGCAGTCTTCAGATACAGTGCAAGTTTAGCAGTTACCAATGGTATGGTTACCATAAAACTATCACTGACAGAAATACTCGTATAACTTCTACTGACTGTAAGGGATAAATTAGTACTACACAATTTAAGGTAAGGTTGAATTACCATGGTGTTACTACAACAACGGAATGAACTCTGACCAAAAAATACAAAAAGACAAAATATTTACTGAAAAGCTCGTTTTGCAGTGACAAACTTTAAAATTATCTTTTGGCCAAATGTGTTTTTTCATGGCCAGCAGACTTCAGAAATGGCCACATTTTCAAAAATTGGCCATGAAATGGCCAATCTGGCAAACCTGCAACAATGATGTTGAAATACATAAAGCCAATAGCCTAGCAGTTGCACTGTAGGCTGATAAAACCAATAAGACATTTTGGCAAAAGGTCAACAACAAAACCAGATCCCCATCACTACCAACATTGGTGGGTGCAGCAAATGGTGGTTCAGAGAATGTGAAAAGACTATTTCAAAGGAAAATTAAACTCTGAAAACTCTGCCAATGAGTCTGTGGAACACAGCATAGACTGCAAGGAGAACTATGATCTGGGTCTTGAAATGCCCATGTGTTCTTTTGTTTCATTGACATCACTTCTGCCTTTGAACAAGGCACGAGGGTCTGATTGTATTTTTGCAGAGAACTTGCTGTATGCAGGTAAATCTGAGTTTTTTTTCTCATTGAACTGTTTAATATGTGCATTGTTCACAGGTATGTACCCAATTCCTGTTGAAACACAACAATAGTTCCCATATGCAAAAACAAGAATGGGAATATGTCTGACACATCAAATTACAGACTTGTGGCAGTGGCTACAGTGGTGTCAAAGCTACTTGAACACTTCATATTATCTAGTATCACTCCTTTCCTTGGAACCACAGACAATGAATTTGGTTTTAAAGCAGGACATAGTACTGCTCAATGTACATTTTGGTTGAAGCAAACTGCTTCAAACTTCCTAACCCATGGTTCATCTGTGCATGCTGTGTTTTTATATGCCTCGAAAGCCTTCAATGGAGTACTACACATGAAATTATTTGAGAAACTAATTCAAAGAAAGGTGCCAGTGTGTTTTGTGTGCCTACTGAAACATTGGTACAAGGACCAAACGATGCAAATAAAATGGGGCAAGCATTTTTCTAAACCGTTCCATGTGTCTGATGGGGCTAGACAAGGGGGATTACTGAGTCCATACTTGTTTGCTGTTTATTTGGATGATTTAACCAATGAACCAAAGAACATTAAAGCAGGGTGTTATATTGGTGAAGTTTTATTGAATCACTTGATGTTTGCTGATGATATTTGTGTATTTTGTCCAAGTGTACGTTGGTTGCAAAGAAAACTGGATGTGTGCCAGATTAGGCAGAAGCACATGGGATTTTTAACTGCAACAAAACTGTTTGTATGATGTTTAAAGCTAAGAGTGCAAAAAGCACAGCCACTCCATTATTGATAATGGGTGGTTAAAACGTAAAATCTGTTACCCAACACAAATATCTGGAGATCGTATTGGATACTGAGCTCTCAGATGACAAAGACATTCAGAGACAACGGCACTATCAATGTTGTGCAGCAAAAGAGCTGCAAGCCTCTTTTTCCGATATTCAAAAGCAGATAAAAATGCACATTTTCGTTCCTTTTATACGCCCATGTATGCATCACAATTATGGTGTAATTTCAGAAAGTCATGCATGCAGAGATTGCATGTGGCGTATAATTTTGGATGCAGAGCTCTATACCACCTGTGCTGGAGAGTGAATGTATGTTAGAAGCCACCAGGTTCAATATAATATTCTTACATTTGAGATTCTGTTATGAAAAAACACGTACCTGTTTCTCGAAAGATGCAGAAAATATAACATGTGGTAACATGCTTTGATGCAGTCAGATTGTTTGTATTCATCTTTATTGTTAGAACACTACAATCGCATTTTACTCTGTGAATAAGTGATTGAACTTAGCATTGTCTGATTGATGGCGTGTCATGTCACAATGCATGTTCACATTTTGCTTAGACTCAACCAGTTTAGGAATTAGTGCCTACTCTGCAGTAGTGTTGTAGCAAGTGTTATGTGTCATCAGTGTTAACAATGTGTCTGTAACTCTGTGGTTGTCTTCAATTAACGCAGTTGCAAAAAGTATCTGTTGCCCTATGATTCCATCACAATAATGCCATGTTATTTTCTAAAAACAAGCCAGCAAATTAGAAAATCAAGCCAAAAATAGGTGATTTAACCGAAAAACAAGCCCAACAGCCGTTGGCAAGAAAATTCAACAAAACAAAAAATTAACAAGAAAATTAAATAAAAAAGCATGGAGGCAAATCCGAAAAAACAAGACTAAAATGAGCAAATTTTCACAAAAACACACCCAATATGCCTTTAGCAGTACATTGAAACAGCAAAAGTGCCATAAAATTTGAAAAAAAAGCAATCCACAAAATAGAATCTGCAAAAAAACGAGCCCAAATTTGCTGGAAAACCACAAGATTGGCAACACTGTTTTGCCAGCTCTAATCAAAGGTGTGCATGTCAGGGGTAGTGTTGCCAGATGGTTGCCACCTAAACCTGCTAAACCACGTCACGAAAAACTGCTAGATCCTGCCAGAAACCATGTCACAAATTTTCAGCTAAAATCTGCCTAAAATAGTGAAATTCTGTTTAAAAAACTGTTATTTTTGAGGTGTTTAAAATTAACTTGTATGGCTATGTATCAATTTTTGGTCTTGCACTCACTATCAGTTGACCAGACATTAGGACAACGACTTCCTGCGTAACTGAACCACCTGGATAAATGATTTGTTGTGGGATAAAAATATATTCTGCCAATGTAGTCTTTGAAACCCAATGCGCTCACTAAGCACAGAAGCAAATCATTTAGGCTTCGACAAGCCATTTAGTTTCTTGTTAGTATGATGCAATTTGAATTTATCTGCTTGAAGCAGCTTCGCGGCGTCATAATAGAAACTCCAATGGTAACAGCAATGGTATATTTATGCATCCAAATGATCAAATGCAGCTATTTCAGTGCCTGGTTGTCCTTGTGTTGCCCAATATAAAGCGTCGGAAAGAAGGTAAATAATTTTTTGATGAAGAAGGTGTAAAAGTTTTCATCTCTAAAAACTGTTGGAAGAAGTATTTGGCCCAGAATTTGCTACCAACTTAAACTGCCTAACGGTTTTTAAAATCCTGCTAAAAAATGAGATAACTGCAATTTGATCATTTTTACAGCTGACAGTGAGAAAAACTTGCTAGATTTAGCAGCAAATCAGCTGAAATGGCAACATGTCACCAAGTCATCTAGCTCAGCGCTCTTCGACTGGTGTGCACAGTGCACCAAAATATGTGTGGGGTGCACCACTAAGAAAGGGTTAACGAAGGGGCATCAAAAACTTGTCACATTATTAAACACAAAACAGATGATTTTTACAAAAACTTTCTGTTAGCAAAAATGAACCATTAACCAACTAATGACTCTCAGGATTTCACCGAGACTTTGCACAATCTAAAGTGTGGTGCAGAAGCATCACACCATATCAAGCTAATTGTAATTAGACGATTATTTGTGATTCATAAGCAACAGGCAATGAGCCATTATCAATTGAATTATGTAGCTGAGTTACTGATTTAGGGAACTTGCTTATTTAGACCCGGGTACTTACAGACATGGGCGCAATTAGGTGGGGAAGACAGGGTGAGTGTCAGTTAATAAGGTGCATGAGTTCGTCAAAACACCTTTGAAAGGGTGCACCGTAACAAGAACGGTTGAAGAGCACTGATCTACTAGTTACAGTAGGCTACTTGTTATTATAACGCAATTATATGCTTGAAGCATGTTCGTTGCGTCACAATAAACTTGAAATCATTGAAGCAGCTTGTACTTGACTCTGGTGTTGCCCATTTCAAAGCGTCGTCAAGAAGACAAAGTATTTTTTGATGAACAAGGAGGAAAAGTTAAAAGATTATCACCAAAAACTGTTCATACAATTATTTTTATCAGGAATTTGTCATCTGCTAAACCAACGATTTTCAAAATCTTTGGGCTGTGCGGATGACAGTTTCTTTCCTTTAGGGCTGTGCAGATGACAGCCCCGAAATCGCCAATTCATCGGCAAGCGTGCTGAAAACGTCATCGCAGGTGGTGTCGTTGGCAAGCAGCGAAACATTGGTTTTGTTGGATTCCTAGGAAAGGTTGAGCCGAAATGGTGTCGGAAGCACCGAAAATGATTGTGTTGTGAAATTTTCGTAACTAAATCCAAACTTAGGGCGAGTTTGGCCGTTTGGCGGAATCTTTTGCCTTACATTTTTCAGGGAGGGCTGCAGCCCGTCTAAACGAGCCGCCCCTGGTCTCCGATATCCAAATCCAGTGTCAAGCGAAATTTCTGACCTCTGCGAAATTTCTGACCTATTATTGTTTTTCAGTTATTGTGCTTCTCAGAATAAAGAAATAAAGCCTGGCAATTAGTTTTTTGATGCGTGTTGTGTAAATTAAAGCATTTTGGTTAGATGTCAGGTATCCACAACAAGCTATAGCACGGGAATAACTTCAACCGTTGAAAATTTTCGGACTTAGTCGTTGACCACAATTATTTTTCTTTTTCTCACCCTAACATAAACCCGACATACTTACTAAACACAAATTCCTAAGCCCTAATAATCAGTTTTATCAGCGTATTTGGTATGTAGGATATTACTTTGTGTGTGCGTACATGGCGTGAAGTCAGATATTTCGCTTGACACCGGAATTACCCACTCAGTTACACATGAGCCAAAATATTTGCAGAGGTGAGCAACCGCTACTTTATTAATAGCGTCGCTACCGCTATTTGTTAAATTTAATAGCGGCGCTACCGCAGCCATTCCTGAATAAAAATAGTAGCGAGCTATCGCTACCACTCCTTTGCTGCACTTAAAAAAGTTTTGGTCTTGTGTTACAGACGTAGGATCTATTTTGAAAAACCTAACCCTGAAATGTTTTTTTTTGTAAAAAGTCGTTAAAGAAAAAACGTGATCTGAAAAAAATAGTCATTGAACAGTTATGATACAGGAAAAATCATTTTACAGTGCATGCACATATAAATGAAACACAGACTGCAGAAATGCCCATATAGAGTCCATTTGGTTTTGTAAGTTGATTATTGCAGGCTAGCAATCGCCTTTATCAATGCAAGTTTCGCGCTGTGTGTACAGTACTAAAGAGAATGGTCAAGTAGTAAAAGATCAAATCTGTTTGTCACAAAGTTTAATGCGCGTGTAAATTGAATTAGGGCCGCAACCAGGGTGGGGGACAAACCGGTCTATCAAAGCCTCTCACGGAATTTTTATGCATCATTTTAGATTTTCAAAAAAATGTTATGTTCATCTATGTTTCATGTGAAACCCCTGAAAAAATTACCGACTGCTTGTATTTTAAACTGAGGTCCTTGTTTCTGCATGGTTCAATTTATTCGTGATAGTAGTTTTATGTAGAACGTAGTTTATATGGCTTGCGTGCAAAGAATGGTTATTTTGATATTCGAGAGCGAATTGACCAACCACCGTTTCCTTAACATTCCAGCTTCTAAAAGTGCAGCCTAAGTGTTGGATGCTTTAGTTTCAAAGGTGTGCAATGCGCATTGAGCAGCCGGCATCAGCTCTAAACAAATAAACCTAACATCAACAATTGAAACCTCTCGATTTGCTGCAAAAGCTTTCGCGGAATCTGCGCACGGGTCTGCTCTTATGTTTTTGCGACGATTTAAACTTGCACATATCTGTAGGCCTATTCAAGTTACGGGTCCCCACAAAGGTGACAAGCAAGCGAATCAGTCAAGCTAATTATTTTTATAGGACATCGATTTAACATACCACTACGCATCCACAGTACTGAAATCTTATTCATACAAAATATCCTATCATCAATTTCTTTTATTCCGTTATGAAATTAAGTTTCCTTGTCAGTACATTCAATGCCCATACGTACTTTTTCGCAATATCTGAAAAACTTTTTCATGAAAATCTGTAAAAAACATAAGAACCACACAGAATTTATTTAACAACTGAGGAAAACCAAAGCCAAGCGGTCAGAAAACAGTTCTTTTTCTTATGCGAAGTTGTAGCATCCAAAGTTTGGTGTTGCATTCAGGCAACGATCACATGCAAAATCGACATCATGTGATTTGCGGCATAGCACATGCAGGTTAATAAAATTTTAGCAAGATCGTGATGATAAAATAAATTAATCACTTGACGTTGTGTGGCTGTGTCAGGTAAGAATATTAATCAAACTAATTTTTTTCAACACTCTGCTTGTTTAGCCCAGGCGATGGCCATTTGCAAAAAATGGCATCATATAATTTTTACCTAAACACATGGAGGCAAATAAAATTTCAGCGAAATTGCAATGATAAAAAAAGCCCAACTACCTAACGTTTGGTAGGGCTATGTCAGGTATGAACGTAGATGAACCAAAACTTTCGTCAATGTTAACTTTGCGTGTAGAGTTAAAAGAAAGAAAATGTGAGATTCGTTGATTTAAGTTATGTTCAAGCAAACTCACGATAACAAGTTTAACGTGAAGTGATTTATCCTTCATCTCAAAGGGAACACTTTCCTGTAGTTCCCCAAGAAAGTTAGGTTTTCAAAACGGGGCGGTAGGAGATTGAGCGGACGCGCTGTAGCATGCTCGGAACACTAATCCATCAAGTGACCCGGGATTTGTGATTTGGCAACGTCCACAGATTATGCGAACTTTTTCAGCAGTTATCACTGATGTTGAAAACTGAAAAATTATTGTGAAGCAACAAACATAGCCATTGTACGCACAACGCGAGTTTTACAGTAGAAAAAGTTTTGGTGTTTGGCAAAGTAGCCTTATTTGATTTTTGCTGAACAGCAGAACTTTGAGTGAGTAGCAGAAAACAAAAATAATGCGCTTTCGGTGCCTCGTTTAGTGAAAGTATAAAATTCTTTAACGAAAATAGTTTCACACAGGAGACAGCTTTTTTTAGTGAGTGGGAAATTATTGATTTGGAGTACTGGGGAATATCTCGAATTAACTTCGATGTCTAGCAGTATTCCTTTTACAACACAAAGTAACGCAGATGTTTCGAAATGCTTCAAGTGAAGAAAGAGGGGAGCAAACAAAATATATTGGTGAGTGATTTCAGGAAAATGTTTGCAAGACAAATATCAAAAATACAACTTCATCGGCGAAGATTGCAAAACAAAATGCGCAAAAACTAGAAAGTTGGTGCACAACGTTTAAAGCATGACAACTTCAACATTTGAATGTAAATTTGCTCTCCGCATTGGATTCATTGCAAAGGCTTACTGCTCGATGTCCAGTGTTGGTTTGATACACTGTAATTAACATGACGAGATGTTGCGGTACAAAAAATAGCCGCAACCATTTAGTAGGTTTGTTTACAAGCAGCGCAACCCATAGAATATAGAGAAGCTTTGCTTTCTATGCGCGTTAATGCTCAGCCGTAAAAATGGCATTTTCAACTTGGTCGGTTTTGAAAAGCGTTTTCCGAGGTGCTTAGGTATATAACAGCTTCGTTGCAAGTAGGAGGGTAGCCCAGCGAGACCGTTGATTTGTAACATTGTATCAAAAACATTTCGATTTGGGAAAAACACGTAGCGCAACAACTGATTATGTTACTTGAAAAGCAACAGTGGATGCCTGTAATCGCATAGATTATGTTGCTAACGATTGACATCGCTTAGTAGACAAACTGGCCATTTTTATTCAACGTTGATGTGCATTTTTTTTGTTCAGCGAAAAGTTTGGTTTTTCACGGGTGCAAATTTTTTGTTGGTGGGCTTGTGAACGTTGTAAGCATCTAAGAAAATGCAAATGGTAATGAAAACAGACAATGCTATTGTTAAGGTGGAGTAATAACAATGTCATTCACCGTTCTCAAAGAGGATATTTTATTCATAAGACTAAAGTCGTCAGATTAGAAAAAAGGGAATTATGTAGTCGTTGAGTTTAGTTAGCACAATCCGAGGCATGAAGCTCAAAGTGAAGACCCCTGCGACCACGCTTACAAAAACAGCATTTCCCCAAATTAGCTGCAATGTGAAAGAAAGGCTGTGACGCCTGTAAGAAAAAAAGCGTGCGATGTAACAGAAAAGCGACATTTCATTACAAAGGTAGGTTACAAGACGTTTTTCGTGCTGGTTTGAACGAAATTAAATACGACTACGTAGATTCCAAGCAGTATTTTCATCTACAGTATCATGTTGCAGCAACAGAAAACAGACATGAAACCACTTTGCAAAAAACAAACGACACTTCAAGCAGTGGCGTACCTCGGGTTTACCGCGCTTGGGGACAAACTCAGTTTAAGCGCTCCCAGCCCGTTCGTGGCAGCATAAAATAAAAGAAACACTTCAATCTGATGCTTTATTGCAATTATCTAATTCTAAGGACAAAGTTTTCTTGCCTTTGCTGCTGAAAATGTATCGATTATCTTGTCAAAAACCTGATAAGATTTAAATGTGTCACATATTTTAACCTAGAAAATATCCAACGCCAGTGACTCTCTGTAAGAAATTTTGCTAGCAATTTTGTGATCAGAATTTTGATAATCATGTCTGTGGAGATGCTCAGTTTATAGGTGGAAGCAGATAAAACACAGGTAGCAACCGAAGCATCGGTGGGGCAGGGTTCAGTAAAGGCATTGAGCGAAATGCAAATTTACAAAAACACAACATTCTTCACCAATATGTTTGTTTCTGTTAAGCAACAATGTTGACCTCAAAAATAATGACAGAGAGTGTAGAACACCATTCTGAATGTTGTGGGTGCGTGAATAGCTGCAATAAATTCGTTTCAACTACCGTAGGTTATGTTAACCATGAAATTCCCAATGATACTGTGATGAAAAGTTAGCTCCGCCCCCGTTGCCTCCCTGATGAAAGAACAGGGGAAGCAATGCCCCGCTCTCCGCGCGTCCCTGTGAGTAACTGAAAAGTACACAAGTATAACTAATATACTCAACGCTGTTGCCCATTTGCAATTAAAAGTTTGCAAAAGTAGTCAGGATTTATTTAAACATCTCACAAATAAAAATCATCACAAGTACCTTCAGAATCACATCAAATCCATTTCAAGATGAAGTTTGTCAAACCATCAGTGAGGCCACGCAATCTCGCGGAATGGGGAAATGCAGCGAACAAATAATGAAAAAGCAAATGTGGAGGAATCAAAACATTTGGCAGGAATTTTATGAAAAAGCTGAATAGCCAGAAACGAAGCCGATCCGAATATTTCGCGAAACCAACAAGGTAGGCAGTGTTTGGCTTAACTACAAATTTCGTGTACTGCGTCTGATGAAGCAAAAAGGTAACAAGACCCATTTCAAAAACACTAGGAAATTTTGCAAGTTTAGTTAAATGTTGTAGTTGTTGACTTCTTATTCTCGGCAGTGCGAAACGTAAAAATACTAACGGCAGTGTTTCTCAGCGGAGTTGGTCGCGACGGCAGTTTTGCGAACTATTATAAAATTCAACAACATAACTAGGAATACAGACACGATCCAAGACGTGGAATTCAACTCTGTCGTGCCGCTTGACACTTGGTCTGTACAATGCTCGAACAACAGCAATAGAACTATAGACTCTGACAAAAAACAAATCATACACATCAAAGATCAAATAATTTCCTAAACATCAGATATGTTGTCGTAACAACATGCTATTAAGGTTTATCGCTGCTCTAAAAGCATGCGCAGTTGCATGCACTGTCAATGCTGGATTCCCGTCCAGTGTGACGCAACTATAGAATGAGAACGAAGTGGGAAAGTTCGAAAGCCTGGTTATCTGAAAGCATTGTGACGCAACCATCAGTCAAAGCACATGCGGGAGCTGGTTGCTGAAGACACAAGCACCGCCTTAAAAGATCACTAAGGTTCGTGATTGCTCCCTTTGCGAAACTTGGCGATCTTGATGAGACTTTGCAACTGGGTATCAGCGACTTGCATTCGACATTTTGTAAATCGTAATTACTAGCATCCTGACATTTGACATTTCGTAGTTGTTACGTGACATTACTCGACATTCCAAGATTAGAGTTAGGATTTAGATACCGGAGTAAAGCCAGCCGTCACTTCGCCCAGCCGTCACTTTCGCGAATGCCAACGACTTGGCGAAAAAACCGCCAATACAAAACGATCAGATATGCTAAAAAAACTCAAAAAAACACATTATGGTAAAATCATATTACAAACAACTCACACATATTATTTCAAACGACTTTTAAGCTACCCTAAACTTTTCTGCAAGTTTTTCGAAAATCGAACGCCTAAACAACAACGGTTTTCTCATAAACTGAAGGCGTCAGCAAAGATTTTTAAACGATCATCACTTGCTAATATCATCAACTATCCAATAAAACCGTTTTCATCGTCTACACCAGAGGTTCTTAAACTTTTTGAGACGAGCCCCCCCTTTGACGATGCCAACAAAATTTGCGCCCCGCCCGATACAAAATCAACAAACATTGAACGTAGAACAATTTATCGGCAATTAACTTTCATCAGTGGGACGGATGTGGCTGCTTTTTAGAAATCAAAAGTTCAATTCCAGGGTTTGCAGCAGATAATGCACGTCTCAGATCAGCTTCTCAGTCAAAGTTTGTTTGAAGGTCTTGTCTTCATGTTCATGAGTGTAGAAAAGTCAAAATCACGTATAAGGTAAGTGGATCAAAACGGATGTGCTCATGTAGCCACACTACCCACTCTCTTATATATACATTGCCCAGAAATCAGTGGCATTGCTTCAAAATCGTCTTTTGCAGAGGAGTTACACTTCATCTCCATGAATTCCTCTTACAAATCGTCAGGAAGAATGTTCTCATTAAGACGAACCTTCCATTCTGGAAGTTCGGTGTTTGGGAAATAGCGTTCGAATTCCTATTTCAAAAGTCGAAGGTGGGCTTCCACTTTGTTCTTGAGCTCGCCCTCC